>JRER01002994.1_pt1 | contig 18867 bp, 15 predicted proteins | sample 210161 | NCBI WGS metagenome assembly JRER01 (sample SAMN03019618, study PRJNA260268) | marine sediment metagenome | biome: Marine; feature: Sediment; material: Clay; isolation source: clay from marine sediments 136 meters below sea floor depth collected from... | place: New Zealand: Canterbury...
AATCGACAACAAATATTTATTACCTCCTCGTCAATATCCACCATAACTACCTTTTTCACTGCTTTATGTGCCAGAACTTCGCGAAGAGTACAGCCTTCACCGCCCCCAGCGATAAACACTTTCTCCGGCTTAGGGTGAGCAACTATAGCTGGGTGCACTAAGGCCTCATGATAGATAAACTCGTCCTTCTCGCTGGATTGGATTTTGCCATCAAGGATAAGACAAATACCGAAGCTGCCAGTGTTGATAATATCTATAGACTGAAAGTTGCTTTGCCCCGAATATATAACTTCCTTAACGCTATGCAATATAGTAAGGTCAGGGCTAACATAGTCATGAAACCATTTATGTTTATCAGGGTCTTTACCTTTCATTTTGTGGCACAACTAACCTGGCTATCCACTACGATACCTCTTCGCAACTCAATTAAGGAGTGCTCTTGAGCTTCCAGTTTTTCTACTATTAGCTTAGCAGCTTCTTCAGGTTCCGCTCCGTCTCCACAGGTGAAAACATCAACAGCAGCATATCCATACTCGGGCCAGGTATGAATAGAGATGTGCGACTCAGCAATGTTGACTACTCCGCTTACCCCGTAAGGAGAAAAATGGTAGAAGGATTCGCCAACCACAGTAGCGCCGCACCGAATGGCAGCTTCATTAAGGCAAATTTTGAGAAAATCTAAGTCATCTAGCACCTCCTTATTGCAGTCTTTTAATTCCAGTAGCAGATGTCTTCCAAGCGCATACAAATCACCTTCCCTCCTTTAGAATTTAAATTGATGATATAAAGCCTTTCAGGCAGCAAAGCAGATTTTATATTGTATGCCCTCAAGGGTCAAGGTTTATATCAGAGAAAATCTCGACAAACAGATTACCAGGAACAAGGGTTGGTTTATGGGCCCACCGCTGTTGAAAAACCAGCCTGACATCCTGTAGATGGTTAAAACACTTCTGTTGCTATTATCTCTTACTAGGGCAATGTGAACTCAGTTCGTGCTTACTTCGCCCAAGGTTAAATCGGAGTTCGCTTGAGCCCCGCGAGATTCTCAGCAAGCCCTTTCTTGTGCTCAAGGTCAGCCGAACTATAGAGCGCCATTAAGTAGCCATACGGTGGTCCACCCCCCTGCCAAGTAGCTGCTCCATGTAGTCCGCACACCCAGTTTTGCAGAAACTTGGTAATCCGCAGCCTCTTTTCTGCCGGGGCAGCGGCCTTAAGGTATTTCTCGATATACCCCCTAGTTTCTGGATTTTGTAATTCTTTCTCGGAAGGCATAGTAACTACCAGGCCTCCGCTTACATCCGTCGCCTTTTCTATCGCCTCCCAGAAGCCATAGCTACTATATATTATTGCCGTCCTGGCAAAAGTAATATCGGGAAGGTAGACACCAGATCCGATAGGGTCTTCTTTAGCCCTGGCCACGGCGGCAACTGGCAGAGCATGGCATATTTCCCTTACCTTAATCATATTGGCTATGTCCAGCTGTATGTGTGGAATGTTTTCCAGTCCACTGTATTCTGCACTAAGCTGAGTAGCTCCTATCATTAAATCCAGCCAGCCAGCTTTGCAAGCTCCCTCAACCGTCGAATGAAGCTTACCCGAAGCCTCCTGAAGTCTCTTCGTAAATTCAACCTCGCCACACATAAATACCCTTTCCCAGGGGATAAAAACATCGTCAAAGATGACCATAGCCGTTTCCCGCTGTCCATAACGGGGGTTACCAATTTGATATATGTCATCCTCAAACTCCCGCTCCACTGTGTAAGGGTTATATTGACAGATATAGCTAATCCCTTTCTCACCGTTGGGAATGGCAAAAGCAAGGGCGTAATCCTCCTCTCCCTTTCGATACGAAGAACCAACCACGATAATGTGCTCGTGAGCAGTAACAGCACCTGTTTGATGAAGCTTTGCCCCCCTTACCACAATCCCCCCATCCCTCTTCTCAACCATCCTGAGGGCCATATCTGGGTCCTGCTCCTTTACTCGCTTGGTCCGGAAACCCTTGGGGTCGTTAACCCCGATACTCAAAACCAGGTCGTTATCCTGAACATACCTCAGGTATTCGTTGAACCTCTTATTGTAGTCCGTACCCAATTTCTGATCCATCTCCCAGGTAACACTGGCCAGGTGGGTTAGCGCATTCGAGGCACCACAGCGATAGTAACAAGTACCAAGCTCCTGCGCCATAAGAACAGCCATCTCTATCCGTTTTTCCAAATCGGCCACGCTTCTATTGATATGCGTGGCCCGGTTGATCACCTCGGAAGTCAGGTGTGACCTGGCAGTCAAAATGTGCCTATATCGAGGGTCACCAGCCATCTCGAAAGTCCTCGCCGTAGCATCTATGATTGATTTAGTTGTTGGGTTATCCAGGATGTTGTCTACCCTTTTGCCGCCGAGGTAGACTTTGGGGGAAAGCTTTTTAAGGCTTTCCAAATACTGCTGAGCTGTTTTAGTAGCCATTAGCAACCTCCTTTTAGCTAGCAAAATGTAGCTATGACACTTTGGTTGAACCCGAATACAGCCTGAGAAATACACAAGCCACGCTGACGCCTTTTAGCTTCCACCCTCGCACTGCTGGACTTATCTACCCACCAAACTGCGGCTCAATTACTTGGAGTAACGTGGAACGTAACACGCCCATGAAAAACTTGTCAAGCCAGCACAGCCCATTGATGGTAATGATATAATGATACAGTGTAATCCACAGCGACTAAAAATAGCCAGTTTTTGAAGGCAACCGTGGTTGATAGGCAAGGGGGTGACGCCTATGTCAATATCATATAAAAGCAGCCAGGCAAACTTTGGTATATCAAATATTAAAGAAAGGATGTGAACAATGAGGAAAGAGTTTCTTTTAATTCCACTGGTGATCGCAGTCGTGGTTGGCTTGATAGCTAGTGGTTGTGCTAAGCCGGCACCAGCTCCGCCACCGACACCACCGCCAGCTCCGGCACCGGCTCCTGCTCCAACTCCAACAGGTCCAGAAGAAATTCGTGTGGGCTGCTGTGCGCCGATGACGGGCATGCACGCCGGTTTCGGTGAAGGCAATGTATATGGGGAAAGAGCGGCTGTCGAGGATATCAACAAACAAGGTGGAGTATATGTACAAGAGTACGGACGTAAATTGCCCATTAAGCTTATAGTCGTCGATAACGAGAGCGACCCAACAAAAGCAGGGACTCTTGGCGAAGACCTAATTCTCCGAGAAAAGGTACACTTCTCTGCACCACCCAATCAACCCATTCCGCTGCAGATTCCCCTGGCTACCCTAGCTGACCGATATAAGATAGCACGTGTTAGCGGAGGTACTCCTATGGAACCCTGGCTGGCCGTGCGGAGAGAAGCTACGCCACCTTTTGAATACAGCTGGACCTACACTTTTTCTATAGCTACCCCAGCTCCACCGGGTTCTATTTGGGATAAGCCTGGATATACCATAAAGGATACGTGGAAGGCCGTGCTGGATCTGTTCGGTGACCAGACTAACAAGAGAGCAGGGGTCTTCGCCTCAGATGAACCAGATGGCAGAGGTTGGTATGCATTATTCCCTCCAATGCTAGAAGAATGGGGTTACGATGTTGCGGGTATAGAAAGAAATTTAGGACTGTTTCCCGTTGACACGACAGACTTTACGCCCATGATAGAGGAGTGGAAGGACTATGGTTGTGAAATACTTTGGGGGAATTGTCCTGGCCCACTTTTTGGGACGATGTGGAGACAATGTCACACGCTGGGCTTTAAGCCCAAGGTAGCTTTTGTTGGAAGAGCAGCACTTTACTATACAGATATATCCGCCTGGGGTGGTGACCTACCGTTGGGTATCGGTACAGAGATATGGTGGAGCCCATCGTATGGAGATTGCCCTGGTATTGGTGATACAACTCCAATGAGCCTCTATGAAAGATGGGCTAAAGATACCGGAAAACCATTAGACCCAGGTATAGGATGGGGCTATAACGGAATCCAAATCTTAGCGGATGCGATCGAGAGAGCAGGCTCGCTTGATGCAGATAAGGTTTGTAAAGCTCTAAGCGAAACCGATATGCCGACAATTGCTTCTCCTCGCGTGAAGTTTGACGAAGAACACTGTGCCCGAATGCCGCTCGTTTTTGGCCAGTGGCACAAAACCGACCAACCTTGGGTATGGGAATGCCCAGTAGTCTTTTCCAAGCATGACTTCGTACCTGCAACAGCCGAACCGATATTCCCCATCCCTTACGAATAAACCAAAGTATAGGATAGGGCTATGCTACAGCGCAAGCCCTATCCCATTTGATATGGTTGAAAAAACAGTTATATTTTGGGATGAAGTGAGGCGAAGGGAGTTTTTGTTATCAAGGAGGTAAAGAATTATGCCTGGGGATTTAGTTAGTGCACTAACCGATTTGAAGGAAAAGGAGGCTCTGGAAATTGCCCAGGATAGGCTGAGTGCCGGCGACGACCCCTTAAGTATTCTGGATGATGCCCGACATGCTATGGAGGTCGTTGGTAATCGTTTTGCCAGTGGTGAATACTTCATCCCAGACCTCATATATTCTGGTGAGATCTTGAAGGAAATAACCGATATGGTTAAGCCGAAACTAGTAAAGGCTGCCGAGGTTGAGCGTCTAGGTAAGGTAATCATGGGCACCGTAGCTGGGGATATACATGATATAGGCAAAGACATCGTGGTCTTTATGCTCGACGTTAACGGTTTCCAGGTTTATGACCTTGGCGTAGACGCCCCAGCACAGAGGTTTGTTGAGAAGATAAAGGAGACTAACGCGAGTATCGTGGGGTTAAGCGGATTTTTGACCTTAGCTTTTGATTCGATGAAGGAGACAGTAGAAGCCATAAAAGCCGCTGGCCTGCGTGATAAAGTGAAGATCATGATTGGCGGTGGTCAGGTCGATGAGGAGATTAGGAGGTATACTGGGGCTGATGCTTATGGCAAAGATGCCATGGCAGGAGTATCCCTCGCCAAAGGATGGGTAGGAGGTCTGTAAAATGGCAAAGACACCTGGGGAATTATATAAAGAAAGGGAGAAGAGAATCAACGATGCTATTCAGCTAAAAGTGCCGGACAGGGTTCCAATCTGGTTCCAGGATTTGAGTTTTTTCCCCGCCAAATACGCAGGGATAACCTTTGAAGAAGCAATGTACGACGATGACAAATTGTTTGCAGCATACAAAAAAACTATCACGGATCTTGAGCCAGATATGTACTTTAACCCGGGGCATGCTATACATACTCCAGGAGACGCACTTGAAGCTGTTGAGTGTAAACAAATTAAGTGGCCTGGTCACGGAGTTTCCCCTTATCACACATTCCAATTCGTTGAAGGGGAATACATGAAAGCAGACGAATACGATGCATTCCTTGATGACCCCTCAGATTATACTATAAGGACTTATCTACCGCGTGTATTCGGAACCTTCGAGCCCATTAAGACGCTCCCCCCGATAAAGGCATTTTTGCTTGGATATTTTGGGATGCCTGTAAGTTCAGCATACGTCCTACCAGAAGTTGTCAGGGCCTTTGAGTCCTTTTACAAAGGAGGGCTTGCAATACTGAGGCATAATTCCGCCGTCGCTTCATTTCAAAAAGAAATGAAGGGGTTAGGTTTCCCGTTATCATGCGGAGTGATTACGTTGGCACCCTTTGACCTGCTTTCTGATACGCTCAGGGGGATGCGTGGACTGATGCTAGACATGTATAGACAGCCTGATAAGCTTCTTGCCGCTATTGAAAAAGTACTGCCAATGCTGATCGGACTGGCCGTTTCCGGAGCCGAAATGAGCGGAAATTCAGGAATATTTATACCTCTCCATAGAGGAGCACATGGTTTCATGTCCTTGAAACAGTTTGAGACCTTCTATTGGGATAGTTTAAAGAGGCTTCTGTTAGCCTTAGTCGACCAGGGATTGACCCCCTGTCCTTTCTTTGAGGGGGATTACACCTCGCGTCTGGAGTATCTTGCCGAACTACCTAAAGGAAAGGTTCTCGGGCTCTTTGACAGTACTGACATATTCAAAGCAAAGGAGATCCTGGGTGATACCATGTGCATCTCAGGAATGATGCCTCTCTCACTACTGCAGACCAGTGCTCCCGAGCAGATCAAAGATTACGCCAAGAAACTTATTGATGTGGTCGGTAAGGAGGGAGGTTTTATTATGGGCCCAAGAAGCGCCATGGATGAGTGTGACCCCGAACGTGTGAAGGTTTGGGTCAACTTTACCAAAGAATATGGCATATACAAGTGACAGATGAACGCCGAAAAGCATGAGAGGTAAGGCGAAATAAAGGAACAAGCCTTTGCGAGGTCTACTCATGGATGGCATCGGAAGTGCAGCAGTGGATTCCTTGGCTCAACAAGCCTGTAACCTGATGAGGCGTCACTCCATAGCTATCAGGCCAGCAGTCCTCTCAACCCGGGTATGCCTGGCTTCCCTATTTCAGAGCAATGGCAGATGCTTAAACTGGTGCCAGTAGAGAAAATTGGGGTGAGCTTGACCTCTTCAGGAGTAATGGTTCCCCGTAAGTCAACTTCCATGGTCATCGGTATAGGGCCGCAGATGATGACTTGGACAGAAGCTGAAGTCTGTGCTCGCTGCAGTCTGATGAAAACCTGTCCCTATAGAATACAAGCGTGAGTAGAGAAACAGAACAAAAGTTGAACCGGGAAAATATGACAGCTTACACAACTGATTTCGAGCCGATAGGTCGAAGAGAACAATGCCAGGAAAATGAGTCTCTTTTGGCCTGTGCCCACCGGCACGGCATAGGCATTAGTAGTGTATGCGGAGGCCAAGGGAAGTGTCACACCTGCAAGGTGCAAGTCCTAAGCGGAACCGTCTCAGAGCCAACCTCCAATGAACTGCAGGCCTTTTCTCCTCAAGAACTCAAGGACGGCTGTCGTTTAGCCTGTCAGACTTATCCTGCCAGTGATTGCAAATTGAGTGTGCCACCTGAGTCGCTGACCACCCCGCAGCGAATCCAGGTGGAGGGATTGGAGATACCGGTTCACCCGGAGCCACCTGTTCGTGCCTACCATGTTAAATTGTCAACTCCTTCCTTGTCTGACCCACAGGCTGACGCTGATCGCTTGCTGGAAGCATTAAACCAGCAGCACGGGTTACGATGTAGCAAAGTTGATTTTGATGTCCTGCGCATTCTCTCCCCACGGCTACGGTCTTGGAACTGGCAGTGTCAGGCTATAGTTCGCCATGACGAAGTGATAGCTCTTGGCCCATGGCCGAGCCGCCAACTGGGGCTGGCAGTAGATTTGGGCACCACCAAGATTGCCGGCTATCTGGTTGATTTGAGCGATGGTCGGACTTTAGCCGCTAAGGGAATTATGAATCCTCAGCTCAGCTATGGGGAGGATATCATCAGTCGTATCACCAGCGTCATGAACTCTCCGGATGAGGGTGTGCAGTTACAGAAGTTAGTTGTGGAAGCACTCGACGACCTGGCTGTTGACCTGTGCACCAAGGTTGGCGTCCACAGAGAAGAAATTGTTGAGGCAGTAGTGGTAGGTAACACTACCATGCACCACCTATTTCTCAGTTTGCCAGTTAGGCAACTTGCTCTCTCTCCCTTTGTCCCCGCAGTTAGCAGGGCGCTGAACATTAAGGCTCGTGACCTGGGCTTACATATTGCTCCGGGCGCCTATGTGCACCTGCTGCCTAACATCGCTGGTTTTATCGGTGCCGACCATGTGGCGATGCTGCTGGCAACAGAGGCCTATCAGGCTGAAGGGCCAATAGTAGCTCTAGACATCGGGACTAACACTGAGGTTTCCTTAGTGAATAATGGGGAGATAACTACCGTCTCCTGCGCCTCTGGTCCGGCATTCGAAGGTGGTCACATCAAAGATGGTATGCGAGCTGCCAGCGGAGCCATCGAACGGTTGCGAATAGCAAATGATACCATCCAGTACCAGACCATAGACGAAGCGCCACCGGTTGGTATTTGCGGGTCAGGCATACTTGATGCTATGGCCCAGCTCTATTTAGTCGGAGTCATTGATGAAGGTGGCAGAATGAAGGATGGTCATCAGCGTGTTCGTATCTGCAAGAAGCAGCGCAAATTCGTACTGGTGGGCGAAGAGGAGCGAGATGGATACCCAGCCATTGTTATCACTCAGCAGGATGTGCGAGAATTGCAACTGGCCAAGGCCGCCATTCGTACCGGTATCCAAGCACTCCTGGAAATGAATAGTTGCTCTGAAGAAGAAATCAATAAGGTGATTATTGCCGGAGCCTTTGGCAGCTACATTGATGTGGCCAGTGCAGTAACCATCGGTATGTTACCATCGCTACCTTTAGACCGCTTCCGGCAGGTAGGAAATGCTGCTGGCATGGGAGCTAAGCTAGCTCTAATCTCCCTTAGCCAGCGAGCTGAGGCCCAGACCATAGCCACTCAGGTGCACTACATTGAATTAGCCAGTATCCCTAATTTTAGTCGGATCTTCACCCAGGCAAGTTACCTAGGACGGTATAGGATAACACGCGGTAATAGGGAGGAAATTAATTGATGGAAACTAAGGTATCCAGTGCCACGAACGAAGTAGTCATTGGACACAACCAGCCAACAGTGCTTATCGGTGAGCGAATTAATCCGGCAGGTAAGAAACAATTGGCAGCAGCTCTGAAGGCAGGTAATCTGGATATTGTTCGCCGGGAAGCCTTGGCTCAGGCGCAGGCCGGAGCAGATATCATTGACGTCAATATAAGTACATTCGGTGTGGATGAGGTAGCCCTGCTCCCCCAGGCAGTGCAGGCAGTGATGGACGTAGTAGACCTACCGCTATGCCTTGACAGTGCTAATCCTGAAGCTTTGGCGGCAGCTCTTAAGGTTTACAAGGGTAAGCCACTTATTAACTCAGTCACTGGTGAAGAGCGTTCTCTGGCCAAAGTTCTACCTCTGGTTAAGGAACACAGGGCAGCGGTTATTGGCCTAACACAAGACGGCGAAGGTATCCCAAACGATTCAGAGCGGCGGGTAGCCATCGCTCACAAGATAGTGGAGCGGGCGGAGGTAGCCGGTATTCCTCGCCAGAACATAATAATTGATTGCCTTGCTTCAGCCGTGGGAGCTGATACCCACTCTGGGCTGGTACTCATGGAAGCTATTCACCAAGTTAAGGCCGAATTGGGAGTGAACCTCACGCTGGGCGCCAGCAATGTCTCGTTTGGCTTACCTGCTCGCGACCTGCTCAATAACGCCTTCGTGGCCATTGTCATTGCCGCAGGTGTGACCTGCCTGATTGTGGACGTGGCCAAGGTACGCCCAACTGTCTTGGCTGCTGACCTAATTCTGGGCCACGATAAACGTGCCAGACGCTACATTGCAACCTACCGGCAAGGCGACAAGTAATGGTAGTTACCAGAACAGTACGCGTTCACGTGATTACTGACGCATTGTCTGCCCGCCTTCCCATCACGAGGGTAGTCCCAAGCAAGCTTGGAACAAGCGCCATAGCCCCTGCGATTGCCACACCACCATACCCCGGTCGGGGACAAGCCCCGACCCTACAAAATCTAACCGTAGTGGCGGGGGTCATCCCCGCCCTATTCTCACAATGGCACAAAAAGCTGCCCCACGTGTCACCTATCTACTAGATTAGAGTTACCTTTCGTGGTAGAGCTCGATATTGGAGAGGAGATAGGTTTCTGCTACAATATCAGTCTCAAGGCTTATGTCGGCAAGAGAACAATTGGTTTCTGTATACACTGCCAGGCAAATGGAGGCGCAGATAATCAAGGGGCGGCTGGAGAGCGAAGGCATTCCTGTCCTCCTAAGCTATGAGAGCGCCAGCTTGGTCTATGGACTTACTATTGATGGCTTAGGCGAGGTAAAGATAATGGTTCCAAAGCATTTAGCTAAAGAGGCTAAAGAGATCTTAGGAGTTTAACCTATGACCTCAAGGTTAGAGCGGATAACTCAACAGAGGTTGGATAGCTTGAGCCGGGTTCGGGCTCATGGAGTAGATCCTTATCCTCATTGCTATCATCCCAGTCACACTACCCAAGAGGCAATAGCTCTTTTCGAGCAGCAGGGGAGCAATTCAACTACCATATCCCTTGCTGGCCGTGTTATGGCTAAGCGCAAAATGGGCAAGATGACCTTTCTTGATATTCGCGATGGCTCAGGGAAGATCCAGCTCTGCTTCCGCTACAATTCTCTGGGACATGAGAAGTATAAGTTTCTTGAGGAGGTTGATATTGGGGACATTATAGGCGCAAAAGGCAAGCTTTTCCGAACAAAAGCGGGGGAGATCACCCTTGAAGCGTCTGATTTCACTATGCTATGCAAATCCCTCCGCCCCTTGCCGGAGAAGTGGCATGGGTTAGCCGATGTGGAAAAGAGATACCGACAGAGGTATCTTGACCTAATTTCTAACGAGAATGCCAGAACCGTTTTTATGCTGCGTAGCCAGATTATCACTGAGGTCAGAAATTTTCTCAATAGCCGAGGTTTTCTGGAAGTGGAGACGCCTATGCTCCAGCCACAAGCTGGAGGAGCATTAGCACGCCCCTTCGTCACCCATCACCAGGCACTTGGTGAAGACCTTTACCTGCGTATCGCTCTAGAGCTTCACCTTAAGAGACTAATAGTGGGCGGTTTTGATAAGGTTTATGAGATGGGACGTGCCTTTCGCAACGAAGGCATTTCCATCAAGCATAATCCCGAATTCACCTTGCTTGAGTGCTATCAAGCTTATGCTGATTATAATGACATGATGAATTTAGTTGAGGAGGCAGTCTCTCATATTGCCCGCGAGGTTCTCGGTGGTACCAAGATTACCTGCAACAGAAAAATTATTGACCTTGCTCCTCCCTGGCAAAGACTTTATCTGCGTGAGGCTATTGAAAAGCATTGTGGCATTGACTTTGAAGACTATCCCGACGCTGCTTCTCTGCGGTCACGAATGATAGAACTGGGAATGGAAGTTGATCCGAAGAAGAATCGAGGCAGGCTCGTAGATGAGCTGATTGCCACTTTTGTGGAACCAAATCTCATTGAGCCGACTTTCCTTCTTGATTACCCGGTGGAAATGTCGCCCTTGGCCAAGCGCAAGCGGGGCAATGACCGTCTGGTGGAAAGGTTTGAGGCATTCATTAGTGGAATAGAGGTTGCCAATGCCTTCACTGAACTCAACGACCCTTTAGAACAGAGAAGGAGATTTCAGCAGCAGCTAAAAGAGCGAGTCGGAGATGAGGAAGTTGAGATTGCCGATGAGGATTTCCTTCAAGCTTTGGAGTATGGCATGCCACCCACTGGCGGCCTGGGAATGGGCATTGACCGCCTGGTGATGCTACTGACTGGCCAAAGCTCCATTCGCGAAGTTATACTCTTTCCTCAACTAAAAATAAAAGAGCAAAAGTAAAAATGCAATTGGATTTGTTTAGGATTTAGAGCTTAGATATTAGAAATTGAAGAGAAGGAAAGACGTATTTTTGCATTTTAAATTGTAATTTTGATTTTTTATCTTTGAACTTTGATATTATTTTGCCGAAGACAAATGCTTGATATTAAACTTATCCGCGAAAGTCCCGAACTTGTTCGCCAAGCGCTTGAGAAAAGAGGTGATACTTCCGCTCTGGAGAACATCCTTGAAGCTGACAAGCATCACCGTCACTTGCTTCGTCAGGTAGAGCTACTCCGAAGTCAGCATAACGAGGTGAGCAAGCATCTGGGCAAAACTAAGGAGAAACCACCTGAACTTATCGCTCAGATGCGCCAATTGGGGGAGCAAATATCAGCTTTGCAACAGGAGACCAGCCAGGCAAAAACTAACCTTGAATCTTTGCTACTAGAACTGCCAAATATTCCTCACCCCAGCGTGCCTTTGGGAAAGGATGAGAGTGACAATGTGATAGTGCGTACCTGGGGTGAGCCAAGAGAGTTTTCCTTTAAGCCATTGCCTCATTGGGAGCTGGGTGAGAAACTGGGCATAATAGATTTTCAAAGGGGCGTGAAGCTCTCCGGAACTCGATTCTATGTTCTCAAGGGATTGGGAGCACATCTTCAGCGGGCGTTAATCTCCTTTATGCTTGACTTGCATGTAACCGAGCATGGCTACAAAGAAATCTATCCACCTTTTATGGTCAAGCGGGAATGCATGGTAGGCTCGGGAAACCTGCCTAAATTTAGCCATAACCTATACCACGATGATGAGGATGATTTCTGGTTCATACCCACAGCAGAAGTGCCTTTAACTAACCTGCATCGTGATGAGATATTAGACGCCAAGGCGTTGCCCCTTCATTACGTTGCTTACACTCCCTGCTTCCGCCGTGAGAAGATGGCCGCTGGCAAGGATACCCGGGGTATTAAGAGGGGACACCAGTTTGATAAGGTGGAGCTTTATAAGCTCACTGAGCCGGAAAAATCCGATGAGGAATTAGAGAAATTGGTAGCTGACGCCGAGGATGTGTGCCGCAAGCTAGCTATACCTTATCGTGTGGTGCAGCTATGCACTGGCGACCTTGGTTTTGCTGCCTGTAAAACATACGATATTGAAATGTGGGCTCCTGGCTCTGCCGAGTGGCTTGAGGTCAGTTCCTGTAGCAACTGCAGCGACTTCCAGGCCAGGCGAGCTAATATCCGCTACCGTCCCGAAACCGAAGCTAGACCTCGCTTTGTTCATACACTTAATGGCTCAGGTTTAGCTTTGCCACGTGTCCTCATCGCTGTGCTTGAGAATTACCAGCAACCCGATGGCACAGTATTAGTGCCTGAAGTGCTACAACCTTACCTGAGGGTTCAAAGCAACCCTAGCTGACTATAGAGCGAGGCCGGCCAGCCTATCCCTTAACTAGGGCAATCAGCATCAGGAATCGGGTCTTTGTCAAATATTGTGGAACCAGCTATGAGATTGTATAAACCCCAGGAGCATTTTTCTCCAATAGACCTTATAAGGGATTGATATGACTGTCATTTAGTGCTAGAATTACTCCTAGCCTTGAGCACAATTGTAGTTTAACTGTGCTCAATGTTACTGGAGGTGAGAGTGCAGGTGCTTTTGGGGTATTACTCAAACGTATATTGCGTGGTTGAAGCCCATAGCGTGTTGCTGTGAGCTTTTCGGTTTATTTGACATTAACAACTCAAACAATTTACGTGTTCCTAGATGAGGGTCATGTCCTGAGGTGATGCCTGGGAATCACCATAGTTAACAGCGGAAGGCAAGTGGGAAGGAAATGATTGCAGCAAAATTAGCCCGGATGCTGCTGATTTTGTCGATAAAGCTGTAACAGAAGCACTGGGGAAGGAAGAGGGGAAGAAGGAGGTAGAGAGGAGGTGATGCCTATGAGAAATAAAAGGGTGGAAGGGTGGATTAAAATTTTAGAAAGGAGGATTAAATGAAACATAAATTAGTTACATTAGTTTTAGCAGTGGCAGTCATTGTGAGCTTGGTTATCGGTGGTTGTGTTAAGCCAGCACCACCAGCTGAAGTTGTAGAACTGAAGCTTGCTCACCATGTTCCTCCTACCTCTTCAGCAGGCATGTTTCTTGAGAAGTGGGCAGAGAAGGTTGAGGAGGCCACCAATGGCGGAGTTAAAATCACCGTTTATCCCACTCAGACTTTAGTAAAGGGAGCTGATTTCTATAGTTCGACGGTTGATGGTATTTCTGATATTACTTTCGGGGTCAATGTCATGGATGCTAGTCGGTTCCCATTGAATTCTATTATGGATTTACCTGTAATGGGTTGGTCTAGCCCCACAGTTGCTTCACGCATATGGAAAGAACTTTTTAACGATTTTCCAGAGGTGAGAGCAGAGTTCAAAGAGGTAAAAGTGTTATTCCAGTCTGCAGGCATTCCTCGGCATCTCCATCTTACAAAGAAGGAGGCACGAGTTCCTGAGGATATAAAAGGCATGAAGATAATTGCTACGGGGTCATGTGCTAAGGCCATGGCAGCTCTAGGTGCTAGTCCGGTGATTATACTGCCTCCTGACTATTATGTGTCTCTAGAAAGGGGAGTAGTTGAAGGAGTTTGTGTAGATTATACCGTTATTGGTGACCACGGAGTTATCCCGTTGCTGCCATACCACACCGATTTGAACTTAGCTTATCTTGGGCAAGAACTGATAATGAATCTTGATACCTGGAACAGCCTTCCACCCGATATCCAGAAGATAATAGATGACTTAGAACCTTGGGCGGTGGAACAATTTTTAGAGGCGACAGATGCTGCAAATAATGAATCCCGGGAAGCTTGTCTGGAACTCAACCAAACTATTATAACTCTTACGCCGGAGGAGCTGAAGTTGTGGTATGCGGGTGCTAGGCCAGTACAGGAGAAGTGGATAGCGGATAACAAAGCTAAGGGACTCCCAGCACAAGAAATTTATGACGAAACACAGCGGTTAATAAAAGAATACAGTTAGCATGCAGTTAAGCAAATCAGCACATTCTGCGGAGACAGTAATCAATTCGTTAAGTAGATCCATTAATACTGTCGGAATGGGCGTTCTAGTGGTGATGATGCTTTTCACCGTGATAGACGTCTTTTTGCGTTATGTCTTTAGGAAACCTATAACGGGTAGTCTGGAACTTACCGAATATCTTATGGTAGCCGTGGTATATCTAGCGGTTGCTTGGTGTGCAGTGAAGAAAGGGCATGTGAAAGTGGACTTGCTGGTCTCCCGGTTCTCGCCACGAGTTCAGGCGATTTTTGATAGCATTACTTATCTTTCCAGTTTGGGAGTATGCTCTCTCATAACCTGGCGAGGCTTTGTGGAATTTAGAGATACGCTGCTTGTGCATAGAGTATCTACTATCCTAGGCATACCAGCTTACCCCTTTCACTTGGTACTAACTATTGGTTGTACTGTGTTATGTCTGGTGCTAGTGGCTAACCTCGTTCAGTTTGTGGTTCAGGCGGTAAAAAAATGAGTCCCTATATAATTGGTGTTATTGGAATAGTCGTCCTAGTTATTCTTCTATTCTTTCGAATGTCGGTTGCCTTTGCTATGGCTTTTATCGGCTTTCTAGGTTTTGCCTATCTAGGAGGTCTTGATGCTGCCTTTGGGATATTAGGCAAAGTCAGCTACCGCACTGTAGCTGATTATAATGTGTCATTGGTACCGCTATTTATACTTATGGGTGCGGTTGCTTCCAATATGGGAATAAGTGGAGACCTTTATTACACTGGATATAAATGGGTAGGACAACTACCAGGGGGTTTAGCAATGGCTACCATCGCGGGATGTGCTGGCTTCGCTGCTGTTTGTGGTTCCAGTATGGCTACCGCAGTTACTATGGGCAAAGTGGCTCTGCCGGAAATGAAGAAATATAATTACAATCCTGCACTGGCTTCTGGCTGTGTCGCTGCTGGGGGTACCTTGGGCATCCTTATTCCTCCTAGTTTGGGATTTATTCTATATGGCATTCTTACTGAGCAGTCAGTAGGTATGCTATTTATGGCAGGTATATTTCCGGGAATAATCCTTGCTTCCTTGTTTATAATCACCATTGCCATTATCACTAGACACAACCTACAGATGGGTCCAGCAGGTCCAAGGACAAGCTTCAGGGATAAGATAGTATCTTTAAAGTACACTTGGGCGATGTTGGCTCTATTTGGATTGATTATGGGCGGTATCTACCTTGGAGTTTTCACGCCTACTGAAGCGGGAGCAATTGGTGCTTTCGGAGCTATCATTATTAGTATAATCGGCAGACGGTTCAACCGCAAAAACTTTATTACATCTCTTCTGGAGACAGGCCAAACTACAGCTATGATACTGCTAATCCTTGTTGGCGCTATGATTTTTATGCGTTTCCTAGCTATAAGCAAACTCCCTTTTATGCTAGCTGATTTTGTTAGTGGACTCCCTTTACCTGCCCATGTCATTCTTATGGCTATTATATTCATTTATATAATTCTTGGTATGTTCTTGGATATTATATCGGCAGAGGCCCTAACTATCCCGATTATTTTCCCTGTGGTTATCGCTATGGGGTTTGACCCCATATGGTTTGGGGTGATTATGGTGCTAGTTATGGAGATGGGACTGATTACTCCACCAGTGGGCATGAATGTCTTTTGCCTTGCGGGAGTGACTGATATTCCCCTTGCTACCATATTCCGCGGTGTATTGCCTTTCGTGGTGGCGATGGTGGTTTGTATAGCTATCGTGACCGTCTTCCCCCAAGTTGCACTTTTCATACCCAGTATGATGAAGTGAGAAGGAGGATATTAAATGAAAATAGATATTTTTCCTCATATACTACCAATAAAATACAAGGAGGCTCTTCATAAAGAAATTGGCTCGAATCCTTTCCGGGATATACACAATGCTATACCAACTTTATTCGACCTTGACTATAGATTCCGGATAATGGATAAGTTCGAGGGTCTAATGCAGGTGCTAACCATAGTGTCGCCACCACTGGAAGATATCGTGGATCCTAAAAAGGCTCTGGAACTGGCAAAGTTGGCTAACGATGAGATGGCCGAGCTAGTCTTCAGATACCCAGATAGATTTGCAGGCGCTGTAGCCTGCTTGCCCATGAATAATATCGATGCTGCTTTAGATGAGACAGATAGAGCCATAAATGACTTGAAACTTAGGGGTGTGCAGATATATACCCCTATAAATGATAAGCCTCTAGACTCGCCAGAGGTTATTCCTCTTTATGAAAAGATGTCTCAATATAATTTACCGATATGGATTCACCCTGAGAGACCTAAAGACTATCCAGATTACAGGAGCGAAGACGGTTCTAAATATAGCATGCAGCTCATTTTTGGTTTTGTGTATGAAACTTCAACAGCCATGGCTCGTTTGGTGATGAGTGGCATTCTAGAGAAATACCCAGAGTTAAAATTTATTACTCATCACAGCGGGGCTATGATTCCGTTTCTTGGAAAGAGAATAGTAGGGTGCTTAGATCACATTGAGATGCTACGGGTAGAAAAGCTCGAAGGGAGTTTTCTTAGGAGGCCTAAAATTGACTACTTCAAGATGTTCTATGCTGATACGGCTTTATATGGAAGTACAGCTGGTTTAATGTGCAGTTATGCCTTTTTTGGTGCAAACCACATGTTATTTGGGACTGATATGCCAATGGATAGCCAGTTTGGTGAGAGATATACGAGAGAAACGATAGAAGCAATAGAGCAAATGGATATTCCTGATATGGATAAAAGGAAGATATTTGAGGATAATGCAAGGCAGCTTCTCCGCTTACCTGTATGAGATTAGTTACCATAGCGGGCAACCAGCGGGAAACGGCGCCTGGTCTTACTTTTTCACCCAGTTTTCACTCCCACCGTCCCGAGTGGTGTGCCGCTGTAGTCGGGGTTCTGAAATGAGTTTGTTGATAGAGCTGTGACTGAGCACTAAAGAAAGAAGAGGAAAAGAGGAGGCGATGCCTATGAGTGAACGTAGTTGGGTAGAAGGGCAGGTTATCTTCTGGGAATCTAAGAAATAGGAGGGAAAATGATCGTCGATATATTCTGTCATCATATTTCAAGGTCAGTTGCTAAATTAATCGATAAAGGTAAATATTACGGGGAGGGCAATGAGTTTTCGTACCCTCCTCAAAATGCAGATGCTGAAGTTCGCTTAAGCCTTATGGAAAAGTACGGTATTGACATACAGGCCCTCAGCCAAACGGCACCAGTGCTACTTGGATTTGGTGCTGAGGACGCTGCTGAAATATGTAGGCTTTCCAATAATGACAATTATGCTCTTTGCAGAGCCTACCCAGACAGATTTGTCAACATCTGTATTGTTTCGCTTCTTGATATAGGCAGTGCCATGAGAGAGCTCGAGCGCTCAATTAATGAGCTCGATTGTCGCGGAGTTACCATTGCAGCAAATCAGGATGGGAAGGGGCTTGATTCTGCTGAGTATTTCCCTTTTTATGAGAAACTGGTAGAACATGACCTGCCTCTGTTTGTCCATGCCACTCACTGGAAGTCCTACCCGTTGGTGGATATGGACAATGGGTGGAGGATGATGCACGTATTTGGATGGCCTTTTGATACTACCCAGGCTGTATGGAGGCTTATTTTTGGAGGGGTGATTGATCGTTATCCTTTACTGAAGATCGTTACTCATCATTGTGGTGCTATGCTTCCCTATTTCGCTCGTAGGATCGAGCAAAACTTCAATGGCTTTTTGCGAGATAAACTTCCTCGGCATATTTCTGAATACTGGGGCAATATCTATGGGGATACAGCCTTGGATGGGACAATTGCTGCCTATCCTTGTGGTTACGCCTTCTTTGGGCCAGACCGCATGATGTACGGAACAGATTACCCATTTGGTGCGGAGGCAGGCGAGGACTTCATTAGGGAGAATCTGGCAGGCGTTAAGGCTATGAATATCCCGGCGGAGGATATGAGGAAAATATTGGGTGAGAATGCCAAAAAACTTCTTAAAATTAAATGAATCTCACCCAATTCGTAAGATCGAAGTTGAAGAAACATAGATAAACATAGCGGGCAACCAGTGGGAAACGGCACCTGGCCTTTTTAAACTTTTTCACCAGTATGCGCTTCCCACCGTCCCGAGTGGTGTGCCGCTGTAGTCGGGGGTCTGGTTGCCCAAATCATTTTCTTCTTACTAGCCTAGTTTATATCAGCCCACCTGAAGCAACCAAGACGGAGCCTCCAGTTGCAGGAACAAAGCCTGCTTCTCCTTCCCTAACACTTATGCTGTTTGGCTATCAAATAAAAAACAAGCTGTCTCCTCAAAGTCACATAAGTTTTCCCGAGCGTTGAAGCGTTTTGTAGTTTTGCTAGTAACCAACTGATTAGTAATATTCAGATAAATACCTACTCGTGATCTCACAGTAAGCCAGATTGTTTAATCCGCTCGAGACCTCTTACTCATTTCGGAGGCATTTCAACC
>JRER01001760.1_pt1 | contig 18843 bp, 21 predicted proteins | sample 210161 | NCBI WGS metagenome assembly JRER01 (sample SAMN03019618, study PRJNA260268) | marine sediment metagenome | biome: Marine; feature: Sediment; material: Clay; isolation source: clay from marine sediments 136 meters below sea floor depth collected from... | place: New Zealand: Canterbury...
ACTATGATTTAGGGAGATGCATAAAGGAAAACTAAAGTCAAAATTCTTGGGATGCTCGATAGGAGCAGCCATAGGTGATGGGCTTGGCGCTTGGCAAGAAGGAAGGAGGATAGCTGAAAAAGAAGATATTGCCTCCTTAGCTGAGAGGGTGGAAGAGCTAGCTTATACCGATGACACTCACATGACAATCGGTGTGGTGGAATCGCTGATACAAAGCAGGGGCTTTGATGGAGAGCATATGGCCCAAACTTTTATCAAAAACTATGAAGCTGAGCCATGGCGTGGCTATGGACCAGGGCCACCCAGGGTTTTTAAGATGATAAAGAGGGGTGAGCTATGGGATAGTGCCGCAAGCAAAATCTATAGGGGTGGCTCATTTGGAAACGGGTCAGCGATGAGAGTGGCACCAATAGGACTCCTATATTCTAATAACCCAGCCAAGCTGAGGGAGATTGCTTACAAATCAAGTTCTATTACCCATTCTCACGAATTAGGCAAGGAAGGAGCAACCCTCCAAGCTTATGCTGTAGCCTTAGCCCTGAATACTCCCTCGGATGAAGAAATTGATCGGGAAGCTTTTCTTCTAAAACTCCAGAACTTTGCCCAAACCCAGTTATATAAGGAAAAGATAGCCAACACGAAAGAGCTACTGGGCGAGCAAGATAGGGCAAGGGTGGTTGCTGTGCTGGGAAATGGTATAGAGGCGTTAAACTCAGTGCCAACTGCTATCTATTGCTTCCTAAAGCAGCCGAAATCCTATAAGGATTCAGTGATTTATGCCATAAGCTTGGGCGGCGATACTGATACCATAGCTTCCATGGCTGGGGCTATCTTAGGAGCCTACCTGGGCATAGAGGCCATTCCACAAGAGTGGAGACTAAAACTCGAAAACAAGGCTTATATCGAAGATTTAGCGGAAAAGTTGTGGCAAACTGCAACGTGAATTTTGCCTCGCCGTGGTACCAAGGACAAAAGGGCCGGCTATACATGAAACTCAACTATGTCACCATCCTGAAGCAGATGTTCCCTGCTGACTCTCTGCCCATCATACTTCCCCGAGCCCCAAACAACAGCATATTTCAATTTGTCTTTAAAATCTTTATGGATAGATTCAGCAGCGTCCTTCACAGTGCTGCCCATTTTCAGAATCACAGGATCGGTTAAGTCAGCCTTGCCTCCCGGGGTTTTGGTATAAACTCGGAAAATGCCCAGAGCTTGGTAAATTGTTTCCTTCAATTCCTCTAAGCCAATTCCTTCCCTGGCAGAGACCGAAATCATAGGAAATAATGTGCCATATTGCGAATCTAACCTTTTCCAGTTGCTGGTCGAACCTTCCATATCATACTTATTGCCAATGAGCAAAATTTTCTTTTGATAGCTCCCTAGAGTTGCTTCTTTAGCATTATCCGTCACGGGCTCTATTCTGGCCTCTTTTAACTCCTGAAGAGTATTCTCCACCTGGCTTACCGACTCAATACTGAGGTCTACCACAATAGCAATAAGGTCAGCTCCCCTAAGTGTGTTAGCTAGCAATGTTCGCACATCTCTATGCCCTATAGGTGGCGTATCAACCAGTTGAATCTGAATATTCTCAAAACCTATCATTCCTGGGATGAGAGTTTGGGTGGTAAAAGGATATGCCGCTATCTCAGGAGACGCCTCGGTGACTGCTGCCAATAGCTGTGATTTCCCCACGTTGGTTGGACCTACTAGTATTACTTGCCCAGCTCCTTCCCTTCGAATATAGAAACCTGCTCTTCTGGCTGTGGCATATTTCTTTTCTGCTTCCTGTGATAACCTGGCAATCTTCCGCCTTAGCCCTGCGTGGAGCTTATCAGTGCCCTTATGTTTGGGCATAATGGCAAGCATAAGTTGCAAAGCCTCGATTTTTTCCTCTGGGTCCTTAGCTAATCTATACTTTTTCTCGGCTTCAAAGTATTGTGGCGGTAAGTTCGCTGGCATACACCTATTTTAACACCTTTAGAGGAAGGCAAGTACGGAATATAGACAAACTTCCTTGCAATCTGGTATAAATATCCCAACAAGCCATTAAGCAATTTGGATTGACAAATCTTTCCCTATTAGATGCAGTCAAGCTTATCCAGAGGGGAATACGCAATTATATAACTAATCGCCCCTTAGTCGTCTCTTTCGAGGTGACACTTTCCCGTAATTGCAACTGCCGACACTGTGACCTTGGCGGCATAATAAAAGACGAAAAGCAGCTTAAACCAGATGCTTATGCTAGGTTAAGCAGACTCCTAAATCCACCCGTGGTGCAAATCTCCGGCGGTGAACCACTTCTACGCAAAGATATAGTAGATGTAGTCAAGGCTATCAAACAATCTAAAGGGGTACCCTACTTAATATTTGTCACCAATGGGACACTACTAAATGAGGATGTCTATCTACAACTGCATGAAGCTGGGGTAAACCAGCTTTTAGTATCGCTTGATTTCCCTGATGAACGACATGATGAATTCCGACGGCGACCAGGTCTGTATAAACATCTGGAGCGAACAATTCCGAAGTTAGCAAGCTTTAGCCACCGGGACATTATTTTGAACACCGCCATAACGAAAGCCAACCTGAAGGATATATTGCCTTTGGCTCAAAAAGCCATGAATTGGGATGTATTCATATCGTATAGTGCCTATACTTCACAGCGAACAGGTGATAAGGCTTACTTCATCAATGATGAGAAGGATTTAGAGCTTTTGCGTAAAACTATTTATGCGCTGATAGAATTAAAGAAGCAAGGCAATCATATAACCAACTCTGAAGCTGTACTTTTAGATACCCTAAAGTTCTTTGAACAAGGCTGCCGGCCAAATTGTAAGGCTGGTATAAGATTCTTTGTCATAATGCCCAATGGAAGCTTTGTCCCATGCTCGTTGCATCGCAACAAATATTCCAGTCAAAAAGAAATGATAGAAAACTTCTCGCGAACCAACCAATGTGATGGTTGTTATGTAGCCATAAGGTCTTATAGCGATCGCTCACTTTGGGGATTATTGAAAGATGCTCCAGCATATGGCAAACGACTTTTCGCTCCTGCCGAAAGGGCTACATAGAGAAGAAGTAACTTAAACCAAAAACCTGAATCACCATAGTTGGGGCAAGAACCTAAATGCCCCATATCCCAAGTAAGCCTCAACAAGGCACCTAATCAGCCGGCCAGCAAAACAGGCAAGGATAAACTTCCACAGAGGAAACTTAGCTGAACCAGCAATAATCCCAATGAGGTCAAAAATAAGTACCGGCAATAAGGCAAAAAGAAATATGGCAAAGCTCCCATACCTCTTCATCCAGAATTCAGCTTTGTTATATTTTTCTGAATACTTGCCAAGAATCACTTTCCTTCCCAAGTAGCCAACAAGATAGCTACTCAGTTCCCCTAAAGTAGCACCTGCTGCAGCTACCATCCCGAGCAACAAGGGATCTAAAGTCGCTCCCGCCCCTATAATAACTGCCTCCCAAGGAAGGGGAAAAAGGATGGTGACACAGGAAAGGGATATTAAGAAAATCCCAAGATAGCCATAAGCCAGAAATTTCTCCAAATCCAGATAAGAGCGGGCAAGGAAAAAAATCGCCGCGGATAAAGCAAGGACCAAAATAAAAACTGATATTTGGAAAGACTTGCGCGTTACAACTTTCTCCCGAAGAAACTGAACTTTAAAAGCAATGCTCATCTTGCCCAAACTATACCATAGTCTTTGTCGTTTCTCGCCTAGGTTTGGGACAAGCCCTGACAGTTCTTTGTATCATTGCGGTGAGCCAAAGTCCTGAACGTGGTGAAGGGGAGGCAAAGCAATCTTGTAGAGTTGGGGCTCATCCCAAACCGAAAGGGTGCTCTCGGCCCCCGTCCCTTTATCTGGCGAGGTTGTGGCGGGGATGAACACCGCCACAACGAAGTGAGATTGCCACGCCTTCGGCTCGCAATAACAGGAAAGGAGCGCTTTGTACCTTGCAGCTAGCAAGGAACGAAATCACGTATCACTAAGAATGATATGAACGGCTACAATGCCTCTAAGCTGCCTGGTTATGATACAATAGTCTCGCTACGATCAAGCTGAATTTAAGCTGATAAGAGAGGACTGAGGTGAGGTGGAGATATTTCATCCCCATAATTGTAAGCTTGGTGATTTCGTTTGGTTGTGCTCAACAAGTTACAGAGCCATCACCACTTAGCGGAGAAGCCAGGCAAATCATAGAGATAAAAGCTGTTGACCAAATATTGAATCATCACTATCAAGCTTTCTGGGCAGAGGAGGAATTCTCGGAGCTTTTGGCTGATAAGGCTGGATTCAAGAATGATTTCATAGCAAAATTCAATAAAAACCTCGCCAAACACAATTTAGAGGCCCAAAATTTCGAATTTTCTTTTGACCAAACAAGCCATTCAACTGTGGTTAAATGTAAAATTTATGGTGCCATTTCCAAGAGCGGAAACAATTACCGAGCTCGATTCGAATGGTTTTTGAATCCTCTAGGATTAGACTTCATCAACAATGATTTTAAGAAATCTCAAAGAGTGCTCTCCTGGGAAGGAGACATCGGCGGTATTTCAACCACCATCACCCTTGAATTCCCTAGTCCAATTAACCACTGTCATGCACATGTTTGGTGGGAGCTCTCTCCGTAGATAAACCAACAAACCATATTAAAGAGAGGATAAAAGAATGAAGATTACAATTGTTTACGACAACGAAGTAAAGAAAGAGGGGCTAAAGGCAGATTGGGGATTTTCCGCTCTTATAGAAAATGAAAAGGCGTCGCCAATTCTGTTTGATACCGGTGCCAATGGTTCCATTCTGCTACACAATATGAAGGAACTAGACATTGACCCCAAAAATATAGGGATAATAGTGCTCTCACATGCTCATTGGGATCACATTGGAGGGCTTTCTGAGATTCTCAAGCAAAATGAAACAGCAGAGCTTTACATCCCGAGCTCACTTCATATAAGCACCCCGGGTAGGAAAGTAACCATAGTTAAAGAGGCTATTCAAATTTGCCAAGATGTCTGGTCTACTGGCGAACTCGCAGGCGTAGAGCAATCTTTGGCACTCAAGACGGGCAAGGGAATATTCGTGGTAATGGGTTGCTCTCACCCGGGAGTGGGGAACATCCTGAAGGCTGCCTCAAAGTTTGGAAAGCTCTATGGAATCGCCGGCGGGTTTCATGGATTTCGTGACTTTAAGGCTTTAGATGAACTATCGCTAATTTACCCCTGTCATTGCACTCAATATAAAAGGGAGATAAGAGAGCTATTTAAGGATAAAGCTTTAGAATGTGGAGCCGGATTGGTAATCCAATTGTAGCTTATGAGCTTCCGTAATCTCTTTCTCCAAATATCTTAGTTCCTATTCTGACTATATTGGCACCTTCCTCTATGGCAATTTTATAGGAGTTTGTCATCCCCATGGAAAGATATTTCATCTCTACATTGGGTAAATCAAGCCTCTTAATCCTTTCAAATATCTTTCTTGTCTCCACAAAATAAGGTCTGGCATCTTCAGGGTTTCCAAAACGAGGCCCCATAGTCATAAGTCCCATTACTTTGATGTTCCTGAGGTTTGAGACATCTCTTACTAATTGCTCCGCGTCCTCCGGGAATACCCCGGATTTTTGTTCTTCTCGACCGCTATTTATCTCAATTAATACTGGCATTACTTTGCCAATTTGAGCACATCTCCTATCAATTTCCTTTGCTATTTCCAAAGAATCAACGATTTCTATCATATCGAACATTTCCACCATTTTTCTTCTTACATTATGCTTCTGAAGGGTCCCAATGAAATGCCATCTTGCTCTCTTCCCTACCACTTCATACGCCTTTTTTGCTTCCTGGACGTAATTTTCCCCGATGATTTTTACTCCTGCCTGAACCGCCTGCAGTATCTCCTCAGGCGTTCTTGCTTTCGCTGCTGCTACCAATTCGATACCGTTTGGCAACTCAGCCAATATCCTTTGAATGTTTTGTTTAATCAACGCAGCCACATCTACCATCCAAACTTACAGCTTTATCTGCACTCTCAGAGCTTTGATTGTCTTAGTGATAACTCAATCAAAATAGCCCCAGAACCAAAATCTGTCAGTTTGAGGATCGATATAATAGAACTTGTTACCGATAAAGCAACCATTCTTAAGATGATACCTATTGTCCCTAGCAACTAGAGTTACGGACATCACATAGCCATCATCATAAGCATGAGCCTGCAACATGCGCGCAAAATCTTCGCAATCAAACTGATTAGGAATATACCTGTTACTAGTGGTCATATTTTGAATTCAATTGCTCATATTTGTAGCTTAATTCAGTGTATGAAGTCTGGATTTGCTGTAACTCCTGCTTAACATCGGCATACTGGATACCACCAAATACACCTCCTACCACCAGCGAAGCTCCCAAAACAGAAATCACAATGGTTTTTTTCATAATTGTGTCTCCCTAATCCCTTTATTTCGTATTATCTTAGTTGCCACTTATCAGTCTGCTAGTTAGGACAAGAGCCAAGGATTTCCCTTTTAAACATAGACCATCGTTATAGCACCACCCTCCACATCCCGTTCTCTAGATATAACCCCAAACCATAGTTGCGCTTGATTTCATATTTAATGTGAGCCGCCAGGGACTCGAACCCTGAACCGGCTGATTAAGAGTCAGCTGCTCTTCCAATTGAGCTAGCGGCCCACAAGTAAATAGATATTATCACTGAAAACGGATAGAAGACAAGGTTAGGAATAAACAAACCTCCTCCGGCCTTTGAGACAGGAGGAGGCAAAAAGCTAATCTCGCGGCGAGTTAAATTATGGCATAGGCTATCTGAATAGTGAGAGTGATTTTCAGCTCTCCAGGGATTATAGGAGTCTCAGGAGGAGTTTCAGGAGCACCAGCTTCGTAAAAACCCTTGGTGAGTTCTGGCCGATACACCACGCCCTCCGAAATATAAGTGGGCTTACCCAGCTTAACATCGGCTAAATCAGCTAATTGTAATGCTTTGTCTTTAGCATCCTTCACCGCTTTAGCTCGCGCCTCTTCATAGTATGGAGTTGGGTCATCCACACTAAAGCTTATCCCCTGAATCCGAGTGAAGTCGCCCCCAGCCTCAGCCACAGCATCAATAATATCCCCAACTTTGTCCATCTCTCTTATCTTGGCAACCACTATATTGGTCACTCGGTAGCCAATAATTTCTTCCTCATCTTCCTCTCTAATCCATCTTGTCACGGGATAGATGCTGAATCGCTGTGTTTGGATATCCTTCTCAGCCACGCCATTATCTTTCAATGCTACCACCACTTTATCCATGGCTTCGCTTGCCTGTGTTTGAGCCTCGGCTACTGTATCCGCACGAGCCTCAACTCCAAGGCGCAGCTCAGCTATATCGGGAACTGCCATTGCTTCCCCCTGACCAGTAACCCATATTCCAGTATTTTGCTGCTGCGGCAGAGAAACAACACCCTGATCACTTTCCCACCCCGGTATACTAGTGCAGCCAGCAGCACCCAATGCCAGCACCGCTACCAAACAAGGAATTAACCACCTACTCCTCTTCATATAACCCCCTTTCATAAAACTATCTTTACACTTATAGTATAACGACTAAATTGACTTTTGGTTTACTTTAAGTGGTAGAATAAGCTTTCGTTAATGAAAATTCTTCGCGAAATCGGCATAACCATCCTCATAGCTGCTGCCATCTTTGTTACCATTAAAGCCACCGTGCAAGGCTATCGGGTGCAATATTCCTGTATGCTGCCAAACATTGAAGACGGTGAGTGGATTATGGTGAACAAAGCAAGTTATTTCTTTTCAGCCCCCAAACGAGGAGAGGTAATTGTCTTCAATCCAGGTGAGGAGGTTGGGTCACAATACCCGTTCATCAAGCGAGTCATTGCGCAGCCCGGCGATACCGTGGAAATTAAGGATGGCACGGTTTCCATCAATAGTATTCCCATAAATGAACCCTATATCTTTCCAGAACCATCACGACGCTATAAGAACTTTGGCCCAGAAAAAATGCTTGATGACCAATATTTTGTTCTGGGAGACAATCGTAACAATAGCAATGATTCCCGTTCCTGGGGGCCAGTCTCCCGAGATGGCATTATCGGCAGGGCTTGGTTTGTTTACTGGCCACCGAGCAAATGGGGACTGGTAAAACATTACGGCTACCCGGAGTTAACTGAAGCAGGTGCGCTGGGAGCAGCAATCTGCAATTCAGTGGGAGGTGCACTTGAGTGACGAGGTGCTGAAGATATTCAAAATGGCCGGGGCGATAATGGAGGGTCATTTCCTCCTTGCCTCTGGATTGCATTCACCCATGTATTGGGAGAAGTTTCGTATCTTGCAATATCCGCACTATACTGAGAAGCTGTGCCATCTTATGGCGCAACATTTCAAAGACCAAAGAGTAGAACTGGTTGCCGGACCAACCACCGGAGGCATTATCATTGCTTTCGAAACTGCTCGGCAACTAGGAGTGCGGAGCATTTTTGCCGAAAAAGAAGGAGACACAAGGGTCTTTCGCCGTGACTTTACTATCACCCTCGGTGAGAGGGTCCTTATTGTGGACGACATCCTGACCACAGGTGGCTCGATTAAGGAGACAATGAGCGCTGTTAGAAAACTTGGTGGCATCGTCATTGGTATCGGAGTGCTTGTCGACCGGAGCACAGAAAAGGTAGACTTTGGTGTGCCCCTTTTTAGCTGTCTCCGCTCTCCTACCACAGTTTATCCCGCTGAAGAATGCCCTCTCTGTGCTGCTAATATCCCTTTAATTAAGCCGGGCGCCCTAAAATAATAGATTGTTTGGCATTTCTCCCTGTCATTCTGAGCCCTTCGCTCCCTGTCATTCTGAGCGTAGCGAAGAATCTCATAGCGCTCAGGACAGGCTCCGCGAAGAATCTAGAGACCCCTCCCCCTTATTCAGGGTGACAGTAAAAACCTACAAACCTGGCTTGCTTGACAGCGAAGGGAAGAAAACCTAGAATATTTGAGCCGGCCGAGGTAGCTCAGGTGGTAGAGCAGCGGACTGAAAATCCGCGTGTCAGCAGTTCGACTCTGCTCCTCGGCACTTTGAAATGCGGAAGTAGTTCAGCGGTAGAATGCTTCCTTGCCAAGGAAGAGGTCGCGAGTTCGAATCTCGTCTTCCGCTCCATCTGAAAGGGGTAAACACGCCGAAGTGGCGGAATGGTAGACGCGGCAGTCTCAAAAACTGTTGGGAGGCAACTCCCGTGTCGGTTCGAATCCGACCTTCGGCAGTAAGTAATGCCGGGTTGTGTAGCGGTAGCACGAAGGACTTTGGATCCTTTAGCCCTGGTTCGAATCCAGGCCCGGCAGCTTTGTTCCCCGGTAGCTCAACGGTAGAGCGGGCGGCTGTTAACTGCAAGGTTGTAGGTTCGAATCCTACCCGGGGAGCCACCTTCGAATTAACTAGTAAGAATCTCTATAGATCTGGGCTACGGCAGAAGTATCGAGTAAATTAGGGTGTTTACTAAGCTGGGGAGCCGTCCTCACGGCACAATCCGCCATTTCTTCGATACGCTGAGGTTCGATGCCCAAAGCTCGCAGGCTAAGTTTCATCCCCACCTTATCCAACCACCCTTCGACTGCAGCTATCCCATCTGTCTCACCAAAAACATTTCTGCCCAAGGAATTAAACCTCTCTTGCCGTACAGGAAAAGTATACCTCATCCAGGCAGGAAGCAGTGCCGCCAGTCCATCACCATGGGCAATATCATAGTACCCACTTAGAGAAAGCTCAATACCATGAAGAGTCAGATAGCCGGCACCACCTCCCAGATATCTAACCGGTGAACAGGCAATGGTACTGGCCCAAGAAAGCTTGGTACGAAACTCAATATCGTCCAGCTTGCTCAGTGCTCTAGGTAAAGTCTCCACCACCAGCTTCATCACTGTTTCCAAAATTCCATCGGTCAGAGGAGATGCTCTCTCCGTTGTAATATAGCATTCGCCTACATGGCAAAAAATATCCACTCCTCCCTGCGCTGTTGGCTTCTGAGGAAGGGTAAGCGTCAGTTCAGGGTCTACAATAGAAACCTTGGAAAAGAAAGCCGGACTAAATAACACCCGCTTCTCATGAGTTTCCCAGTTAGTAATCACGGCAGCATTATTGGCTTCAGAGCCGCTGGCAGCCACAGTCGGTACCAGCACAAGAGGTAACGCAGGTTCCACTACTTCAATATCCTCAGCTCCAATATAATAATCCCAAATTGGTTTACCGCCACTGCTAGCTAATGCCATGCACTTGGCTGTGTCCATAGCGCTGCCGCCGCCAAGACCAATGATTAAGTCCACTCCCTTTTGGCGAACCAATCTAGCCCCCTCATCCACGGTAGAGGCACGAGGGTTAGACACTACTTTATCAAAAATGCAGACCTCCAGCCCATTACTCTCCAAGTCTCGGGTTACCTTATCTAGTAACCCTGTTTGTCGCGCACTGTGGGAACCAGTTACCAGCATAGCCCGCTTGCCCAGTCTTCTCACTTCTGCTCCCAACCTCGCCACACATCCTGAGCCAAAGATAATCTTAGTGGGTAGATATAAAGTAGTTACCATAAGGCGCCTCCTGAGAAAGTATCAGATACATAAATAATACTTCAAAAGAGAATTATATCATGTTACCTACACCATCAAGTTTGCGAAACGAAATAAGTGGTGGAACCAAAGCCCATAATATGGCTTTCCCAGGTTCTCTTTCATGTGTATTACACCCCCTTTCTCTTTATGCCCGCCTATCTACAATTATCCTGAGCAGAGCAGGCAGGAATACGATGGCGCCAAAGAAGCAAAGGCTCAAACCAATTATGGGAATGAGGCTCAGGAACCTCATAGAAGGGTGGCCGGAGAAAAGGAACGAGGAGAACGCCAGACAGGTGGTTGCTGTGGTAAGAAATATAGCCTTCCCCGTGAGTTGTATAACTTGAGGCAGTGAACCCTTACCCTCTTCTAAGTAGCGGTGAACGATGTGAATGCCATCATCTATTCCTATTCCGATGACCAAAGGTATCATGCTAATCGAAGAAACGTTCAGATTGGCACCAAACCACTGGTAAGTTCCCAGGAGCCCAAGTACGCCAAAGGCAACTGGAACCATGGAAAGCAGGGCGTAGACCGGACTACGCCGCCTGGTCCCAATGTAAACGATGAGGACAAGCATCCCGGAAGCCATCAAGGAGACGCGGATTACATCTGTGGTCATCACGGTAAGCAACTTGGTCCAGAGTACAGCGCTAGCAGTAACATCAGGGTGAATCTCACGTAGATCAGCGAGTAGCTTTCTCTGGTACGATTTATCATACAGGTCACCATCGGGGATTATCCTTATCAAGAACTCCCCCTCATCGGAAACCCACGAGCGAGAGATTTCATCTGGCAGCTCCTTATAGCTCATCGGTGTTACCTCTATCCCGGGCATAATAGCAAGTTCGGGATGAAGCCTAACAGCCTGCTTAATGGCCTCTAGCTTTTGGTCCTGATTTTCGGGTAGGTAATCGAGAATGGATTCTACTTTCAGAACCCCATCCACATTCTGAAATTCCTTGACACAGCGGTTGAGTTCTCGCTGCCCTTTAACTACACAGGTAAGCTGCTCAGGGTCATAGTCAAAATTCTCCTTGACTTTCTCAAGCTGTTGGTAGGTCTCAACCTCGGTCGGCATGAGTTCATACATACTCTCACTCAATTTGGCACTGGGCGCCCTGATACCGAATAAGACAAAGAGGGCAACCAGGATTACCAGAATTCCCGGAGCAAAGCGCTGTACTTGCACGCCGACCACTCTGAGAATATTGAATCTTGTGCGCTTAAGTTTAAACCGGCCAAATTTAAGCCTCAAGACAACCAGGGCAGGAAGCAGGACGAATACCGCCACCAGGGTCAGGGGCAAACCGATGGCGCCGATGACGCCTAACTGATGTAGCGCTTTGGTCTCGGCAAAGTAAAAGGAGAAAAATGCTGCTGCCGTGGTGAGACAACCCAGAATAACCGCTTTTCCAGTGTGGACAAAGGTATGCTCAAAGGCAAGGGTGACATTATCGTGCTCCTCCATCTCACCCATAAACCTCGTCAGTAAGTGGATACAGAAGTCGATACCAAGACCCAATAGCAGGACGGCAAACGCAGCAGAGAGTGCATTGAGAGAGTCATATACGAGGAATATCACCCCCGATGTCCAGATTATCCCGATGAGCAGCGGGATGGCGGACAGAAGCGGTAGAGACAGGCTTCTGAAAGAGACGAAAAGGAGAATTAAGATGAGTATCAAGGTGATAAACGCTGTGAGGTAAATGTCCTGCATAGCCATTTTGTCACCTTCATAGTCGATGACCATCAGACCGCCAGTAAAGCCTACATTGAGGGCTTCATAGTCTTTATCCTCCCCCCTGGTTTCAGTGATAAGCCTCCCCAGGTCGTCGAGGAGATAATTCCTCTCCAGAGGATTCTCCATGTCTATGGTGAAACCCATAGTGATGAGGTAAATCCTCTTGTTATCCGAGACGATATATTCTGAGAGGGTTGCCTTTTCCAGCGTGGAGGTTGGTAAAGCCTCGAGCATTCCTGGTGCGGCACGAGGATCCATCAGGGCGGCAAATTGCTCCTCCGGAAGGTAGAGAATTCCCTTTTCAGCGGCAAAGCTAAGGTCTTTTTTATATTGAATATCCTCCCAGCGGCTGTCCTTTTCCAACTTCTCTGCCAGTGCCCTGGCATACGCCTTGGCGGTGTAGGCATTTGAGTCTGAACAGTCTATGACCACCACTACCATATTAGACCCTCCAAATCGCTCTTCAACTGCTTCGGCCGCGAGGAAGTCGGGGTCATCCGACTCGAAGTATCCCTCCATGCTGGTATCTATAGTGAAATTTGAAGCCGGAATAGCAGCCAGGGCAGTTATGCCCAACACAATCAAAATTGTTATTATCGGGTGGCGGGTTGTCGCTCTTACCAGTCTTTCAAGGATGTTCATCGCAGCACAACTTCTTCTCCCTCCTTTAGCCCGGACAGAACTTCCGTATATATGCCATCGCTTAAACCCAGAGTAACTTGTCTTTTCCCAGTCTCATCGTCGGTGACGACTTCCACCCAGGGGTTTTCCAGAGACCCTTGAATAGCTCGATTGGGTATCAGCAATACATTATCATGGCGGTCAGTGATGATTTCAGCACTGGCGCTCATGCCATCTTTAAATTCTTCATCAGGATTTTCCAAAGTTATGGTAATTTTGTAAGACACCTCATCTTCCCAAACCTTGCCCGTTGGGGAGATGAAAGTTACCTCCCCTTTTACTTTTTTATCAGGCAAAGCAATCAAGGTAATAATGGCTTCCTGCCCCAGCTTCACCTTGGAAATGTCTATCTCGTCAATTTCACCACTCATTTCCACTTCACTGGGGTCAACCAGGTAGATTGCTGGGCTGCTGTACGTCATAGCCGAAAGCTGCTGTCCTTCATCTATATAAACATCGGCTATGATGCCATCGAAAGGAGCAATAATTGTCGCTTTGGCCAGCTCTAGCTCGACCACAGCTAACTCTAGCTTTGCCATATCTAAAGCTGCTCTGGCTTCATCTGTCTGCAGCTCGGCCAATTTAACGGAGAGAGGCAGCGCCCATCTTCTAGCGTGTGATTTTTTCTGCGCCGTGGATGTGCTCTCCCCGACTAACTCTAGTAAAGCTTGTGCTCCCTCAATTTTCCCTTGCTCTAAAAGCTCTTGAGCTTCCTCTAAGTTATTCTGGATTTCCTCTAGAGCTCGCCAGACCCCGGGCACGTCAATGGCATAAGTGTTGGTGTAATGGGGATAGATTGTTCGCATAAGGTTGTTTTCAGCCATTTCGTAATTAGCTTGAGCCATTTCGCACCCAGCCTGAGCCATCTCTACTTTTAGTTCTAAGGGGCAAATATCGAGCTTGGCTAATACTTGACCCTCGATTACCTTATCTCCCCTTTCCACCAGTATCTCATCTACTGCTCCCATAGTGCCAAATGATAAGTACTCCTTATGACGCATTTTTAAATTGCCTTCTTTAGCAGAGACGCTTATTATTAAATCGCCCCGAGTAACTTCAGCGGTTTGCAAAGGCATTTCTTGCTGGACACATCCGGCTAAAATTGAGCCAACCAAGCACATCGTTATTATTGAAATTAACCATTTTTTCATTTAATCAGCCTCCTCTTTGCAAATATCTCCGTTTTACTGCCACCGCCAAAGCCCGACAAGACTGGTAACCACACCGTAAGTAGAGATACCAAAAGAAATAACCTTCAAAACAATTATGTTCATTGGCCCTCCTCTTATTATTCATTTGGAATAACTTTCCACCATATCATTATTGCATTGTTTTTTGTTTCATACACGCCACCCTACAACTTCTCCAGGCCAAAAAGAAAACAATGTAAGCCACTGTCTCACAAGATCAGGTTCTGCAGGCTACCCACGATTAATGCCGCTACTACCATTATTGCAGTAGCTTTAAGGGTGTCTCTTGTCCGTAGCTCTCGAGCCAGTACCACAAAGGTAGCCACACAAGGGAAAAACATAGCTAGGACGGTACTGCTGATAACCAGTTGCTTAGCAGTTAATGCTAAGGGAGCTAGCATGCCCATAGCTACATCCTTACGCAAAAAGCCAACAACTAGGGCTACAACTGTCTCCTTAGGCAGCCCCAACAGCCTAGTCAATATCGGAGTGGCAATATTAGCAATAGCATCAAAAACCCCTAAAGTATAGAGAATATTTACCACCAGCACAGTGCTAAGAACTATGGGCAAAGCTTCTTTGATAAAGCCGGAGACCCGCAGCCAGAGCTTCTCACCGATGACTCGCCACGGCGGCAAGCGATAGGGCGGAATCTCCACCAGAAGTTCCGGGCTGAATCCCTTGACAGTACGATTAAGGATAAGCCCTATGATAACCCAAGATGCAAACAGGCTACCGTAGACCATAGCTACGTACTGACCACCCTGCTGCCCCACCAGTCCTATTATCATAGCTTGCAACGCTGCGCATGGAACGCCAATAGAAATCAAAGTAGCCGCAATAAACCTTTCTCTACGGCTCTCCAAAATACGGGTTGCCATAACCGCAGGCACATTGCATCCAAAGCCGAGGATAGTGGGGATGATGGCATAACCGTGTAGCCCCAACCTGTGCATTAGGGTATCCATCAATACTGCTAAACGGGGTAGGTAACCAACATCTTCCAGTATTCCTAACGCCAGGTAAAAAGAGACGATATACGGTAACACCGCACCAAGAGGGATGTAAAATCCAGTGCTAAGCAAACCAAAGGATTGAAAATAGTCAATTTCCCCAGCAATAAGGTTGCCTATCAAGACACTGTGCCAGAAACCTCCTGACCCTAAAGCAAGGCTCACTTTCATTAGCAAAGGGGTCCATAGCCACTCGCAAAGAGGGTCGGTCACGTAACCAATGATACTCTCACCAATAAGGCGGATGACCCAAAAGGTGGCAAGGAGAACCACCAAGGCGATGAAAACTCCGCCCACCGGATGATTGCTGACGTCTTCCAGAATATCACGCCAGGTATGGTGGCGGTGGCTTAACGATTGCACTTGACTGACGATATTGCCAACTCTTGCCCACCGTTCATCGCTACTAGAACCAGAATAAGTAGTTTTAGGCACCTTCGCTTCTGGAAGACGCTTGACTAACCCCTTTATTCCTTGCCCGGTTACCCCTACTGTGGGGACAACTGGCACCCCGAGAAGTTCTTCTAGCTTGGCAACATCGATATTTATGCCTCTGTGACGAGTATCGTCCCAAATATTGAGGGCAACTATTACCGGTACTTGTCTTTCCAGCAGCTGCAAGGTGAGATTGAGGTTTCTCTCCAAATTGGTGGCATCAACAACATCGATGACTAAATCCCCGTCTTTAAGCATCTCCACAGCCACCTCTTCCGCCTTACTAGTCGGCTCAAGAGTATAGGTGCCAGGCACATCGATAACTTCAGCTTGCTCTTCACCCAGTTTCAAATAACCCTTGGTGAACTGCACCGTGGTGCCGGGATAATTGGAAGCGATTATGTGTATACCAGTAAGCCGGGAAAACAGGGCGCTTTTGCCCACATTAGGATTACCCACAAGTAGGATCCGCATCATCTCCTAACAAAGTTCCCAGGCAGATATTTATCCAACCGCGACTACTATTCTGTTAGCCATGCCAAAGCCAATAGCTACTTGGGCGTTATCCACCCTGAGAGTAACCGGCCCGCGAAAGAGAGTAGAACTTATTTTAGTCACCTTCTTCCCCGGCCTGATACCTAAAGCCTCCAACCGCCGCATCAAACCTCGCCCCCCCAGAATTCCAATTACAGTGCCAGTCTGTCCAATTTCCATCTGGCGCAAGGTCAATTGTCTCCCTTGGTGCATAGTCATAATTTATCCCCTATCTCTGAAATGTCTTAACAAGGCTCCCCCAATATCGGCCTTAGTTCTTCTAAATGCAGTCAGCCTACTTCGTGATTCTTTCTTATCTTGAATACTATGGTGAAAAACATATTGGCAACTACTCAATACCCTGAATCACTAATACACTGGATTTGCCAAAACAAAATTTTGAGTTAGTCTTGCCTAACTTACACATATCAAATTTTTTACTTTCTCCTCTCCTCCTTCTCCAAACCCCTGACCAGACACTCTTCAGGAAGCTGTCCATGCTCCAGATAATATTTATACCTTTTTGGGAAGTTAGGCTCTTCTAAGGGACATGCTTGTATAAACTCTATGAACTTAATCATCCTCTCCAGACTTAGCAGGCTAATGACATGCTCAATCTTGCAGGCATCTTCCTCAGCCGTTTCCTGATCAATGTCCAGCGCCTCAGTAAAAAAGCGGCTCAGTGCTTCATGACGGTGAACCACACCCTCAGCAACACTTTCACCCTCAGGAGTAAGCTCCACGTATCTATATCTCTCATGCACCACAAGCCCCTTCTCTGAAAGTCTCTCCAAAGCTGAAGTAACACTAGGCATTCTAACTTTCAGCCTTCGGCTGATCTGACTTACCCTCACTGCTTTATTCGCATCACGAAGCATGGCTATCGCCTCAAGATAGTCTTCCATACTGGGGCTATGTTCTCTTTTCACTTGCTGTTTTACCATCGCTCGCTATCCAAAATTTGTTAGCCTTGTCTAACAATTATGTCACTGCCTAATTTTCTTGTCAACACTCCACCATATCTAACTCCAAAAAAGTTTGATATTATAGGCAGTAAAATAAATAGGCCCTAAGTATTATTATGTCAAACAAATCAGTAAGGTGGATAGGCAGCGATGAAGCTGGCAAAGGGGATTATTTCGGACCGTTGGTGATTGCCGGTGTACTGGTAGATAACACAATTGTTAAGTCGCTTGAGGAATTGGGGGTAAAGGATAGCAAGAGGCTTTCCGATAATTCCGTAAAAGAATTAGCAAACAAAATTAAGAAAATATGCCTGTGCTCAGTAGTAACCATAGGACCGGCAAAATACAATGAACTATATAATAAGATAAGAAACCTAAATCGCCTGCTTGCCTGGGGGCACTCTAGAGCTATAGAAAACATTCTAGATAGAGAAGAATGTGACTATGCCCTAGCTGACCAATTTGGAGACGAGAGGTTCATAATCGCTGCCTTAATGGAAAAAGGTAAAGGGATAAAGGTGAAACAGGAAATTAGAGCTGAAAGCGATATAGGAGTGGCAGCAGCCTCAATACTAGCCAGGGCAGAGTTTGTTCACCGCCTGGCAATGCAGTCAGTAAAATACGGAATGGATTTTCCCAAAGGTGCTTCGCCAGCAGTAATTGAAACCGGAAAAGAATTTGTCAGGAGATACGGAAAGGAAAGGCTAAAGGAAGTGGCTAAAATCCACTTCAAGACGACAAAGTTGGTGCTAGCAGACTAACGCGAAGGAGAAGATATGGAAACAATTATCAACCAGACAAAACTATCCCTAATTCAAGGAGATATCACCAACCAGACTACTGATGCCATAGTCAATGCTGCCAATCCCAGCTTAATGGGCGGTGGTGGTGTGGATGGTGCCATACATCAAGCTGGAGGGCCAGCTATATTAGAAGAATGTAAGCAAATCGTTTCCAAACAGGGGCGATTGCCGACCGGAAAGGCTGTGATTACTACTGGAGGAAACCTCAAGGCAAAATATGTCATCCATACCGTTGGTCCTGTCTGGCATGGCGGGACTAGAAATGAAGCTGAGCTTCTAGTTAGCGCTTACTATGAATGCTTAAAAGTGGCTACTGAGAACAAATTGACTAGTATCTCCTTTCCCTCTATAAGCACAGGGGCATATGGCTACCCGGTGGCTGAAGCGGCAAGAATAGCAGTAAGCAGCGTAGTTTCATTCCTCAAAGAGCAAGTTACTTCCATTAAAGAGGTCGTATTTGTTCTTTTCGATTCCAGAACTTATGAAAACTATTGCTCTGCGCTGCAAGAAGCGATGGGAAGGGAAGCTTAGTTTACATTGTTCTGGCATCCCATCTCATTGCATTTCCTCCTTTGCCACTGCATCTCCCCTTCCGTCATAGCGACCTCCCTTCTGTCATTGCGAGCAAAGCGAAGCAATCTCCTCTCCCTTGACGGGAGAGGATTAAGGTGAGGGTGAAAAAGGACTCTCGACCATTTCGTGTCATTGGGGGGTATCTTTTCAATCAACTCAACAAACCCAACAAACTCCTTTTCCGCTGTCATTCTGAGCGCAGCGAAGAAACTTCTCTCCCTTCTCAATCAACTCGATAAACTCAACGAACTCTATGAACTCGACTGATTGTTATGCCTCGCTGCATGAAGTCAACA
>JRER01000426.1_pt1 | contig 18733 bp, 23 predicted proteins | sample 210161 | NCBI WGS metagenome assembly JRER01 (sample SAMN03019618, study PRJNA260268) | marine sediment metagenome | biome: Marine; feature: Sediment; material: Clay; isolation source: clay from marine sediments 136 meters below sea floor depth collected from... | place: New Zealand: Canterbury...
CAAATATTTGTTAAAGATGTCGGGTCCACCAATTTTAGCCATAGCTACTTCAAGCTTTGAAGTTGTTCTTCTGATAGATGGTGCCATGTCTGTTGCCAAGATGAAGCCAGATCCTAAACCCATACCTGCCCTATGAATAAGACACAATGCTGAGTAAGGTTGGCTCACTGATACTATCTTGGCTTTCGCCAAGTTTTCTTCCACATATTCCATGTTTCGTTGAATCATTTTATTCCAAAGCTGCTTCAAGCTTCTTTCACGAATAGTTTTTGTCAAGATTCCTGTGGGGTCATAGATAGGCACAGTGTCGTGTGGTACATCTTTCACTTGGGATTCGCCGAAGTATCCGTAGTCCACGCTTATTTCTTGTTCGGTGCAAACGACTTTTTTCGGCTGTTTTCCTTTTACTATTACTTCGATGTCTAGGTCTGAGCCTAACCAGATGTCTCCTCTTGCAACCGAGCCAGCTAACCCTATTGCTACTACGTCTTTCCTCTGTTTTAAGTTCTTAACTTCTCGCTCAAGGATTTCTCTAAATGGAGAGGGAAGTTTCCGAATGTTTAGTCGCCTAAATTTCAATGGAGTAACCTTTTCAATTATATAGGCAATGTGGTAGTGACGTTTTCACATATAAACGGTATTAATCAGACGATTAAGAAGCGCCTGCCGTTTTCTCAAGCTTCTTTCTGCCAATACTAAGCCTAGAGTTGTAAAGACCATTGCGAAGACTATTAGAAACTGAAAGTCAATGGCAAGTTGAGCAAGGTCAAGTCCAGCTTGAGAATACGCGTGCGCTAGCGATTCGTAAGTCTATAGCGACGATTCTCAGAACTAATTACGTCTTTCTGAAACAACTTGCGCAAAGCCTTGAAAACCTTCTTTTCGGAGTGTCCAACTCTCTCAGCGATTTCAGCAAGCGTCAACCCCTCATCGGAACCTTCCAGCGTTGAAACTATAAGGTTGTCAAGTTTTGCCACAGCAACTCCTCGCACACTATAGAGTGAGAATTATTCCTATTATAACTTATTGCGCGCGCTAAAAGAAATAATGCGCACGTGAAATATAGGTTTCCGATTCTTATTTTGAATTCCTAAATGATTTATCTTACTATGAATAGACAAAGAAATAGTGAAATGTAAAATGCCACTTTCAAAACTAGAAAAATACCTAAATATTCTTGAAGTTCTTGCTGATCGACCGTTAAAAATAGATCAAATTGCACACAGAACAAATATGGAACCGCAGGTGTTAAAGCATCATTTGGTTTTTCTCGTTGCGAATGGCGTTACAGTAGAACGAAGGTTTAAGGGTAAGCATGTTGCTTATGCCATTACTGAGAGAGGCTTTGCGGTCTTCAAGACGTTGCGGGCGTTGAAATACTTAGAGAAGCTACGGAATTCTTTGCCCATAATTGAAGAAGCACGTGAAATCGCTTCTGTGCTGGCAAAACAGAAACATTCAAAATGAAAAAATGGGCGCGCATTCAAGAATAGACCTTTTCTCCTTAAATTATTAATGCAACCTGAAATGAATAACAGATAAGAGAATGTGCTTTCATTACTGTTTACATGTCATATTACGCGCGCGCAAATTCAGCTCTAATCCTCTACCTGGTCATGGCTCTCTTGAACACCGGTACCGCGATTGCGGTCATGACGACTCCAAATCCTATCAGCACCGCCAGCTCAGTGGTTATCATGGACACCCCGGCTCCAAACACCATAACCTTCCTCAGGGCTGTGGCTGCGTAGGTCAGTGGGAGAGCTTTTGAGATGCTCTGCATGTACCAGGGCATCTGCTGTATCGGGAAGAACACGCCGCTGAGGAACATCATAGGGAACATCAAGGTCATCATCACCATCATAGCCGTCTCCTGATCCTTCGCAAAGGACGTTATCACAACGCCAAGGCCAACGAAGCTGAACACCCCCAACAAAAGCAATGCGAAGATCAACAGAATGTTCCCGTGGATGGTGACGCCGAACAAAACAACAGCCAACGTGAGTATGAGAGTCCCTTGAAGTAGACCCCTAGCCGTCTGGGCAAGGGTTTTTCCAAGTATTATAGCAAGCCTGTTGATGGGAGCCACCATCATTCCGTCCAGCGTCCCAACCTCCCTTTCGTGGGAGATTGCCGCGGGGAGCCCCGTCATAACGCTCATCATCACCGTCATAGCCATCAACCCAGGAGCCATGAAGTCGAAATAACTGAAGCTTCCTGGAACGGCTCCCTCCGTCTGAACACTGTAGGGCTTCACGACCGCAAGTGAGTTAGTCGCGTTAACCGCTGGGTAGCCTAACCTCTGAACGTTCTGCTCGGCCACCCATGTGCCTATTTGTTCAAACACCTCCTTCAAGGCGATCTGCAGGAGCATCGACATCTGAGGATTAGACTGGTCGGTTACAATAGTGATGGTTCCCTGCTTCCCAGTCATGAGGCTTGAAGTGAAGTTGCTGGCAATTATTATGCCTCCTTCAACCTCTCCCCTCTTGATCATGTCCCTTACTTCATCGAGGCTTGAAGCATTAGTAATGGTCATCATGCTCGTACTGTTGTTCATCTTCTCCAAGGCTGCGATGAGCATTGCACTTGCACTGGGGTAGTTGCCGTATCCCTCGTCCTCGTTCGCTAGGGCAACGGATACGTGGCTTATGGATGTGCTAGAGGGAAATATGAAGCCGACCATGCTCATCATGAATATCGGCATTAAAACGAGCATAATAAGCCCCATTTTGTTCCTAAACAACTCCATTAGGTCCTTCCAAGTAACCATAAGGCTGTGGAAGACCAAACTTTTAACGCCCATTCAACCTCACCTCACCCTCCGCCGCGGCATAAAACGCCTGTGCCTTCCCATTGGTATCTTCTGGTCTGCTTTGTCTCTTACCTCGTGGCCAGTGATGTGTAGGAACACGTCTTCAAGTGTGGGTTCAAGGTTTTTTACCGAGTTTATCTTGCCCTTCTCAGCTCTTATAGCGTCGATTATGGTGTCGAACGCATCGTTACCATTAGCGTGAACCTTGATGCGGGTAGCGTTGTCCTGAGAGACGGAACTGACGCATTTTAGGGACTGTATCAACGAGACCATGTTGGTGGTGAGATTTGCAATCTCCAGCTCCAAGATGGTTGTGTCAGCTCCCGAAACAAGCTTCTTCAGATTCTTCGATGTATCAAGTGCGGCGATTTTCCCGTGGTCTATGATTGCTATGCGGTCGCACAGCATGTCGGCTTCAACCATCATGTGTGTTGTGAGGATGATCGTCGTCTTGTTTTCTCTATTAATTTTCTTTATGAACTCTCTGACCTCGACGGAGGATTGAGGATCCAGACCCAATGTGGGTTCATCTAGTAGCAGCACTTCTGGCATGTTAAGCATCGCCCTTATCACGTTCATCCTCTGCCTCATACCCGATGAGAACGTGCCCACCTGAGAATCCTTCCAATTACTTAGCTGGACCAACCCCAGCAGTTCGTCGATCTTCTTGTTGAGAACTTCCTTTGGGACGTCGTAGAGTCTTCCGAAAAACCACAGGTTTTCCTTAGCCGTTAACCGATCGTACATGATTATCTTTTCGGAAACTAGGCCGACGAGCTTCCTCACCTCGTTGTCATCCTTCACTATGTCGTAGCCGCCGACTGTGGCCGTGCCCTCCGTGGGCCTGGTTAATGTGGCGAGCATCCTTATTGTCGTGGTTTTGCCCGCTCCATTTGGACCAAGCAAACCGAATATCTCGCCTGGATAAACTTCAAAATTTACGTGATCAACTGCTTTGATGGATTTCTTGAATATCTTGGTGAGGTTAACAGTTTTTATGACTGGGCTTTCAGAGTCGCTAGATGTCTTCTCCTTTGTTAAGGTTCTGAAAGGTAATGCCTTATTTTCCACCATTTCAATCACACCTTGATTATTCATATCGTAATGCATTAACAGGTTCTTTCTTGGCAGCTCTCCAAGCTGGGTAGAGTCCAAATAACGTGCCTATCGCTATGGCAAATGCTAGGCTCCCGAGAACAAGTGCTGGCGTAAACACAGGGTTAATGTTCAAAAATCCTGGACCTGGACTGCCTCTTCCAACGTGCTCTCCCTCTCCAAACGACGGGAAGCCAAACCCACGATTGATCAGTTCAGCCATGATTTGGGATAAACCAGCGCCTAATGCGATTCCTATCAAGCCTCCGAGTACTCCGACTAGTACAGCTTCTGATAGAAACATTCCCAGAATTGTTCTGCTTTTAGCCCCTAGTGCTTTCAAAATGCCTATTTCACGGGTTCTTTCAACCACGGAAACGATCATGATGTTCATAATTCCAACGCCAGCAACCAATAGGGAGATTCCCGCAATGCCGCCTAGAAATAGGTCTATAAAAGAAAACATTAACTGCGCCTGCTGAATGAAAGCACTGGGCGAGATCACAGTCGCCTGATCCTCATAGAGGCTTTCAATTCTCTCCTTAACTTCATCAGCAAGCGAGGGATCCTCAACTTTGACTAGAATCGTCGAAGCTTCATGCGTGTCAAAGATTTTCTCTGCCGTTTCTATTGGTATGAACACTCGGTTGTCAAGAGACATTGGGCCGAAACCGCCGCTTTCTTCTAGAACCGCTGAAACAGTAAAGGTGTAGTTAGTCCAGACCAAGTTTGGGATTTGTCCGGTCAATACGGATATGGTGATATTGTTTCCCACTGATGCAAAGGTGGTGAAGTCGTATCGTTGTGGGTTCGCTACGCTGTACCCTAAAACTACCGTATTGTTATCAGGTTTTTGTGGGATCGAGTCGTTAGCCGCAACAAACAGCTCAGACTGAATGTCTGAGTACTCGGTGTAGTTGACCCCTGCCACCGTAGTCATTAATGAATTCTCACCATGAGACAGATTTGCCTGACCCGTTAGAATGGAGGTTGAAAGCACAACTCCTTCTATTTCACTGATTTGTTGAGTGTCGTTAACGTAGAGAGCAAGCGAGGAGGCCTCACCTCCTTGGAGGAATCCACCTGTGGATACGGTTAGCGTGTTAAGTCCGTACCCCTGCTCTATCTGACTCGTCATGGTGGACTGGAAACCTTGGGACAGGGAGAGCAACGCTACGATGGCTGCGATGCCTATGGCTATCCCCAAGCAGGTTAGAGCTGTTCTGAATTTTCTCTGCCTCAAGCTTCCCCATGCGCTTCTAAAAATATCTGATATCTTCAAATTTCTTTACCTCCTGAGATATGCGACCGTCTACAAAGTACATTATACGACTTGCAACTTTCGCTATCTTTGGATCGTGAGTAACTATGATGAAGGTTTTCTCCTCCTCTTGATTTAACCTCTTCAGAAGGTCGGAGATTTCTTGTCCTGTCCTCTGGTCAAGGTTTCCGGTAGGCTCATCCAAGAGCACATACTCAGGATTGTTTGCTAACGCCCTTGCGATAGCCACTCTCTGCTGCTCGCCTCCGCTGAGCTCACTAGGCCTGTGGGCTTCTCTTCCTTGCAGCCCCACCATACCAAGCAATTCTATGGCTCTTTCTCTCCTCTTTGACGGAGAAACCTCAGCCAGCATCATGGCAACCTCCACATTTTGGAGAGCTGTTACACGAGAAAGGAGAGCGAAGAACTGAAAGACGAAACCAACTTTCTTTAGCCTTAATTCCGCCAAGCCGTTATCGCTGAGAGTCATTGTATCTGTGCCGTCGATAAGCACCTTGCCTTCGGTTGGTTTGTCAAGGGCACCCAGCATATTTAAAAGTGTAGTCTTGCCACCACCTGAAGGCCCGAAAATAGCTACGAAATCTCCCTGGATTACCTTCATGTTAACGCCTCTTAAAGCTGGAACCTTCACTTTTCCCAACTGATACACTTTTTTGAGATTCTGGGTCTCAATCACTACGTTCAATTTATTCACTCAACCACGCTGTTGATCTGGATAGGATAAAAGCTCTCACACTTAAAGGCATGGGCGAATCTGTTTGCTGTCTCAAACTATGTATCTTTGGTTCGGTTTTTCAAAGTCTTTCACGATCTCCATGGCGCGTCTGGGTGCTTCTATTCCTCTGAGCGGAATACCTCTCAAGAGCGCCCAAGGACTTTTCTCAGCTAAACTTGTAACTATATGGTCCTCACCGAAACATTCTCTTGAGATTTTATAGACTAAGGAACGAACCTCAGCCTCTGGGATGTGTCCTAGAGCGTGTAAGTACTCATGGACTAGCAAGCTGTAGACGAATCCATTCACAAGTCGTTTTGACTTTGTGGCGACTTCGACAATCTGGACGAGGGTTCGGTTCAAGACTATGTTGTTCGTGCCTAACGGATGATACGCGCCGAGGTGGAGAGGCAAATCGTCTAAGAAAAGCATCATGCCCACTCTATGTTCACCTAAAGAATCTTTAACGGTGTCTTTGACTATCTCCCAAACTTCACCGAAACTTTCCGCCTTGCTGATCCGAGAACGATAGACCTCAGCCGTAGAGAACTCTTTTCCAGCCTCAAGCTTTCTGTTATTCCTGGCTTTTCCACTCCGTTCATCGCGCGGACTTTGCAATCCTAAGAGATTTGAGACATGATGAGAAAAGCCTTCATCACACGCTGTCTTTTGGTGTATCCAAGACATAACATGCTCACCTAACCAGCCAAGCTACGCGCGTGTCAGTCTTTCAACTTCTTTGCCATTTCATTTAATTTTTCAGCTGCTTGTTTCAGAACTTCTTTGGCTTCGGTGGCGACTTCTTCTGAGTACTTTTCACGTAGGCTGTCCAGAAGGGTCCAGCTGGACATCACCAGTTTTTTTCCCGCTTCGACAAGTTCACGTGTCTCTTTGGGGTAGCGGTTGAACCAAGGAGATCCAAGGAAGGGAGGCGCGAAAAATCCGATTCTTCTTCTAAGTTCTTGTTTCCTCTTAACATGTTCTTCAAGAAATGCTTTGCCTTGATCAGTGAGGGCGTAGCGTTTGATTCCAGGTTCTTGCTCTGGAACCTCTCTAGAATACCCCTTTTCCTGCAGCCATGCCAAGAGGGGGTAGATAGACCCTGGACTTGGCTTCCAACATCCATGGGTTCGTTCCCCGATTTCACTCATGATTTCTGAACCCGACATGGGCTTCTCACTAAGCAGTCTCAGCACGTAATACCGTAGAAAGCCTTTTGGAACAGCAGCCATATGCCTCATCCAATGACTAAAGGGGGGATGTGGACTACACATATCAATCACTCAACATATCGCTATTGATATCGCATTAGATATCAACATCGATACTTATAAATCTTCGGATAGAGATTCCTAAGATTCACGAGATATCATATAATTAATGGATAGATTTCCTTCGCTACATATTCTAGATACTTGTTTTTGTCGGTCAGATTAAAGATTGTAACCGATGCGTCTCGTGTAACTCCTACCACGTAGCCGTATTCCCTTGACCTCGCAACCACATACCAGAGGTCTCCATGCTTGCAATACTCTTCGAAAAGCGTTGTGCCAATCAGGTCTGGACCATACAAAGAGAGTTTGTCAACGTTTGGAATGTCCACGTTATCGAAAAACGTTATCTTCGTGTCTTCGGGATTCTTTACGTGGAAGCTGCGCAGTGTCTCTGGTGCAATACGCGCCTCAACAATCTGCCCCGTTTTTCCGTAGAGCAGTCCGCTGAGCTTGTTGGCAATAAAGTTAGCTAGGCGTTTCTTCTCCACCACAGTCAAAAACAGCTGCTTTTCTTGCTGAGAAAAGCTGAATAACGCTTCAACTGTTCTGGGAAGGGGCACAACCGTGCCTCGGTGAAAAACGTGTAGCACGTAGTCGTGGGAGTAAATGCCTGCTACAGCATTTTCTCTGGGCAGAAGATTCATAATTTCAGTGACCAACGTAAACTTGTAGTCGCCTTCCTCGTAAGGTTCTTCTTTTTTTCCATAACCACTGAGCGTCGTAGCGAGTTCTGGCAAAGGCGTTGACTCGACTAGTCTAAAAATTTTGCCAGCAACAACCATAAGCGTTCACTTCATTGAGATCTAAAGTTCTCCTCTTATGGATCTAAGTTTCGCGTAAGCTTCGCGCTATTTCGGGAAACGCGTAGGACCGTTTGATATACGTTTTTGCATGGTGGATGTATGGTTAAAACATGGCTAATTCAGATCAGAATCCCCGAAGATTTGCTAAGAAAATTGACCGCTTACTTGAAAAAAGAATGTACCAAAGCCGAAGCGAATTCATTTTAGACGCTACTCGAAGGTTCATAGAAAAACACGCGCGAGTGGGCAAACTATTTCAGCCTCATACCCTTTCTTTCCAGAATGGGGGAAAGCCATTGAGAGCAAAAATTGTTGAAAAGCCAAAATATCAAGTAATTGGCCCACTCAAACGCTTTAATCAGAAGTACACCGTATTGAGCAGAACTTCTTGGGACCCTTCTTTTCAGAGGTTGAAAAGGAAGTACAAGAAGACTCGTAACGAGCGAATCCGAAAGGAAAACTCACTTGAGAACTACGCCCTCAGAGACGCCTCCTGGTATGTGGCAAACACTCTAGGAACTTTTGCCGGATTTATGCACGGGAACGACGGACTCTACTCTTGGAAAAGCCTTGAAGCCCCTGAAGAGAGCCTCGACTCGGAATTGAGGTTTCGAAAAGTCAAAGTCTGCAACCCCGCTGCCATGTCTACGAAAATAAAAATCGCAGGTAGATTTTATGGAGCAGATCTAGTTGGAATAACTAGATTAATCAAGTTTTGGGTCTACTCCCACTCCTACAACAGGTTGACTGGACAAAATGACCCCATAAGGCTCTCCAAACAATACAAATTTGCAATCGTGATGGCGATAGAAATGGACTACGACAAAACTGCCACATCAGACATCGAAGCGTCTGCTGCAACTGGACTAGGATACTCCAAAATGGCTTTCGTCTCCAGCCTCTTGGCCCAGTTTATTCGAAACTTGGGTTACCAAGCTCTTCCATGCGGCAACGACACTGCGCTAAGCATTCCTCTAGCTATTGACGCAGGGCTAGGTGAACTGGGAAGAAACGGGTTGTTGATCACACCCAAATTTGGACCAAGGATAAGACTCTGCAAAGTGCTTACAGATCTTCCGCTGAAGCCTGACAAGCCAATCGACTTTAGAGTACAAGAGTACTGTGAGAAATGTAAGAAATGCTTGGAAAACTGCCCTGTTCACGCAATCGGCGAGGACAAAACAGCCAATGCAGTAACTATGTCAAATAACTCAGGAATATTGAAATGGCCAGTGAATGGAGAAAGGTGTTTTAGATTTTGGTGTGAGACAGGAATTGATTGTAACATTTGCATTAAAGTTTGTCCTTACAACAAAAAACAATAGTCAAGGTAGTTGGTTACTCTTCCCTCTTGCCCTCATTTTTTAGACCTCGTTTCCTTAATTCCCTGAGCACGCGCTAGTATCCATTCCATTTAACTATGTCTTCGAGGTCCCTCTTCGGCACGTGTAATACTCCGTTTTCGTCAAGCCAGTATTTTATGTCTCCATCCTTCACCTTATTCACTACTGGACTTTCAGCTGGATACCCGAGAGCAACTACCAGAACTATATCGAGACCATCCGGTACATTCAAGACCTTCCTCAGTTTTTCTCTATCAACAGCGCCCAGAATACATGAACCTAAACCATGGTCGTAGGCAACCATGGAAACGCTCATTGCCACTATGCCTGCATCGTGACCGGGGTTCTTATGAATGTTTTTGTCCAAGAGTATTACAACATACGCCCTCGGCATCTCTTCTTCGCTGGGTTGATAATCCGGCAGATATCCAGCCCAACTCAATGTGCTGAATACTTCTTTTAATAGCTCCTGATCGTTAACGATGATATACTTTAACGGTTGACGGTTAGCTCCAGAAGGCGAAAGCCTCGCGGCGTCCACGCATTTTAACAAGACTTCTTTGGGGACATCCTTCCGCGCATACTTTCTAATCGTTCTCCGGCTTGTTATCTTCTCGTAAATCATACTCTCAAATCCCAGTTTTGGCTGATTTGCTTCATGATACGGTGTCTTTAAAAGCATGTATACATATCTAAAAAGTTTATCTAATGCATGCGCGCGCAGAATACAAAATGACATGACAAGATAACTAGCTAATCGAAACGAGGACAATGGCTAAGAATATCAAGGAAGCCCCTATCCCTGATATCATCGTGAAAGTCTCGCCTAAAAAGAAAAATGAGATGGCAATTGCAACGATTACTTCTGTTAATAAAATGACTGTTGAAGCGACAGGAGAAATGTGTTTCAACCCTTTTAACCATAAATAGTAGGGGATTAACCAACAAAATATAGCAGTGTATACAATAGCTATCCATGCTTCAGCTGAGAGATGCAACAAAGAAAAATTGTTAGAAATGAAAATGAACGGAGTTAAAGGCAAAGTTGTCGCTAAGAAAATCCATGGCATGAGTTGAACGGTGTTGTAAGCGTCAATTATTCTCTTGTTGTACACTATGAAGAAGGACCAAAGGATTCCTGACAAGAAAACAAGTCCATCCCCTATGATCATCCCTTGAGTTAATTCAAGTAGGTTTAAGTTGGTAGTGATAAAGAAGACTCCGATGAGTCCTGAGATTATTCCCAGCATTTTCTTCTTCGAAAAACGTTCCCTTAAAACTAACCAACTCAAAACTGCAACCCAAACGGCACTCAAATTAACAAGCAAAGAGGATTTAGATGCTGTTGTAGAGCTCATGCCTAGATACTGAATCAGATAGGCAAAGCCGTTCAGTAATCCTAGATACCAAACCAAGCGTTCTTTTGCCAAAGAAACATCAAGGGTTTTCGTTACAGAACTGATCAATAGGACCAAAACAGAAGCTAGAAACATTCTCAAAAAGACAAACATATAAGGATCAACAAATAATAAGCCGATTTTTATCGCCGGAAAAGAAGTGCCCCACAGCGCACCCGCCAAAATCGTTAAGAACAACGCACCCTTTCCGTCTTTCAAACCAGCACTCCCAAAGCAATCCACTTGTTTGAACCAGTAGATAAATTCATCTGGACATGAAACGTCTCTTGCGCGCACGCAAACATTTTCGTGCTCTAAAGCAAAGTTTAAATAAAGTATAATTCACTTCGTAGATAGCCCAAAAACAATGGACTGTTTGAGATGTCGAAGGAATTCCGCCACATCCTAAGAATCGCGGACACAGACCTAGAGGGCACGCTAAAGGTGGGCTACGCTCTATCTAACATCAAAGGAGTGGGAATTCGGCTTGCTCACGCAATTTTACGAAAGGTCAACATCAACCCCGAAACTCGTTTAGGTTTTCTCTCCGAGACTGAAGTGGAAAAACTCAAAGATATCGTAACTAATCCTGCAAAACACGGGTTTCCAAGATGGTTTCTCAACCGCCCAAAAGACAACGAAACCGGAAAAGACCTTCACCTCATCGGGCCAGACCTAGACCTTCGCGTTAAATCCGACATCGAAGAACTGAAAAAATCTAAGTCATGGAGAGGCTACCGTCACGCTTACAATCTGAAAGTCAGAGGACAAAAAACAAGAACAACGGGTAGAAAAGGAAAAGCCATGGGCGTCAGAAGAAGAGCACTTATGCGAAGGGGAGCCAAGTAATGGGTGACCCCAAAAAACAAAGGAAGAAATACGAAACCCCTCGTTTCCCATGGAGAATCGACGTTTTAGAAGCAGAGTTAAAGCTACTCGGACAATATGGACTGCGAAACAAACGGGAACTGTGGCGCCACAGAACAATGCTCTCAAAATTTCGAGGCATCGCACGCTCGCTCTTAGGCATGCCAGCAGAACAACGAAAAAAATTAGAAACACAACTCCTAAACAAGCTTCACCGTTTAGGCATTCTTCCCGAAAAGCCAGCACTAGATGATGTCCTAGACTTGTCAATTGAAGACATTCTAGAGCGGCGACTCCAAACCATAGTGTTTCAGAAGAGACTAACCAAATCTATCCATCAAGCACGACAGCTTATTACTCACAGGCACATTGCGATCGGAGGACGAAAGGTCTATTCTCCCAGCTACATGGTTTTAAGAGACGAGGAAGCCTTGATTGCTTACGCTCCGACAAGCCCGTTGTCCAATTCTAAACATCCTCTACGCGCATCCCTTCAGACCGCCAAAGCAGAAACTGCTCCCACGTCAAAAGGCGCAGAGAAAACAGCGGAGGAAAAGGCTTGAGCAAAAAAACAGAACGATGGGGAGTAGTTCGCATATACAGCTCCTACAACAACACAATTGTGCATATAACCGACCTATCCGGCGCCGAAACCATAGCCAGAACATCGGGAGGCATGTTTGTAAAAGCCGACAGACTAGAATCCTCCCCTTATGCTGCTATGAGAGCAGCCTCAGCAGCAGCAAGAATGGCGAAAGACAAAGGAATATCAGCCATCCACATCAAAGTAAGAGCACCCGGAGGCTCAGGCGCCAGAACTCCGGGTCCAGGCGCCCAAGCAGCCATTCGAGCGCTGGCCAGAGCTGGTTTTCGCATCGGAAGAATCGAAGAGGTAACTCCTATTCCTCACGATGGAACCAGAAGAAAAGGCGGGCGGCGAGGTCGCAGAGTCTAACTGCCTAGTCTTTTAGAGAGAGAAACATTGAAATAATGCGTTCCTTCCCTTATGTGAAGCACATAGGTTAACAGCTCCTGTAAGGTGTTTAGCTGTATGAAAGTGCGCGTTGTTGACAAAACCGATGTGACTGCCCGTTTGATTATTGAGGGCGTTGATGTGCCCTTTATGAACACGTTACGCCGAATAATGCTCACCGAGGTTCCTTCTATGACTATCGATGAAATAGTTGTCCTCGAAAATTCCTCCATATTGCACGACGAAATTTTGGCACACAGGCTCGGATTTGTCCCGTTGAAAACAGACTTGGACTCTTACAATTTGCCCGAAGAATGCCCATGTAAAAGCGAATTTGGATGCAACCTTTGCAGTGTGACATTAACGCTTGATGCTGAAGCCACAGACAGCGTTAGAACAATTTATTCCAGCGACCTTATTCCGAACAATCCGGACATTGCTCCAGTAAGCGACAAAATTCCAATTGTAAAACTGGCGCCAACCCAAAGAATCCGATTAGAAGCCTATGCTCGGCTTGGCAAGGGAAAAGAGCATGCAAAATGGCAGCCTGTTTCGGTGTGTGCCTACAAATATTTTCCAAAGGTCAAAATAAACGAGAAACTCTGTGATGCTTGCGGCAAATGCGTAGATGTATGCCCGAAAAGAGTTCTTATAAATGTTGGGAAAAAAGTAGAAATCCGCAACATCACTGAGTGCACCCTCTGCCAAGACTGTATGGACGCTTGTCCAAAAGGTCCAACCGCCATCGAAGTATCTTGGGATAAAAACGCGTTTATTCTTGATATAGAATCGAATGGCGGGCTTCCGGTAGAACGAATATTATTTGAAGCTCTCAAAGTTCTCGATGGAAAGGTAAAGAATTTCCTCAACCTTCTAAAGGAGAAAAAGTGATGAAGAAGGCCAAGTCAACTAACCCAGAACTGCTCAGCATTGTTCGTTTGTTGAGGAAAAAGTCTAGTGAGACCGGAGCCAATGTATGGCGTGACGTGGCGAAAAGGCTTTCAACCTCTAGAAGACGACGAGTCGCAGTTAATCTCAGTCGGCTTAATCGTTACACAAAGGCGAAAGAAACAGTCATAGTTCCAGGCAAGGTTCTAGGTGCAGGACGCCTTGACCACCCCATTAATGTGGCTGCGTTCACCTTTTCTGAACAAGCAAAAGCTAAAATTTTGAAGGCGAAGGGAAAATGCTTATCAGTTCAAGAGTTAGTGAAGAAAAATCCGAAAGGCACCAACGTGAAAATCATGGGATGACGAATGACGACGGAACAGCTCCCCACAGTTATCGATGCTTCCGGTTTGATTCTTGGACGCATGGCTAGCATGGTGGCTAAACGCTTGTTGCAAGGTGAAAACATAGTTATTGTAAACGCAGAGAAATCAACGCTTTCTGGCAAAAGACTGAGCAGGGTAAAGGAAGCAAGAGAATTTCTTGAGGTTGGTCATCCAGGCAAAGGACCCTTTCACCCAAGAAGACCCGACCGTATTGTTCAGCGAACAATTCGAGGCATGCTTCCAAGAAGAATCCCAAAAGGACAACGGGCACTCAGGAGACTGCGAGTTTATCTCGGAGTGCCAGATGAGTTCAGAGATGCAAAAATGGAGACTCTTCCACGGGCTAGCGCAACCAAGCTGAAGGGTCCATATTTTACTTTAGGAGAGTTCGCCAAAGAAATTGGTTGGGCTGGGATGAGCGAATGAGCAGAGCAAGTAAAACAAAGGTTTTGCTAACCAGCGGCAAACGAAAAACAGCGATAGCCCGAGCTACGGTTAAGGCTGGCAAAGGAAGAATACGCATAAACAATGTTCCACTAGAGATTGTAGAGCCGAAAATTGCACGTGAGAAGATTATGGAGCCTTTAATGCATGCCGGCGACGAAGTTTGGAAACAACTAGACATCGACATCAAAGTTTCGGGCGGAGGCTTTATGGGACAAGCAGAAGCCACAAGAACCGCTATAGCAAGAGCATTGCTGAAATGGACAAAAAGCGCACACCTACGTAGGGTTTTCTCCCAATATGACCGCACACTAATTGCAGGAGACCCAAGACGTCGAGAACCAAAAAAGTTTGGCGGACCAGGTGCCAGAGCCCGAGACCAAAAAAGCTACCGTTAGTCACATAAAGGTTAATGCGCGGGCGCGCTTCCGTTTCTAGAAGTAATATGGACCAGGCGGGATTTGAACCTTCTCCACACAAAATATATAGAGAGATTGTCCTAACGTCTTGATGCAGAGAGAATCCGGAATGGCAGAGTTTTTCAAAAAAAGCGAAAGAAAGCATAGAGCGGAACAAGAATGGCTCAATAAGTTTAGAGGTAGCTTTGAAAGAGCATTTAGTGACATCGAAAGGCACCAAGAAAGAAAACTTTTAACTTTCCAAATTGCCTTTCTTGCCTTCGTGGGAGGATTTTTGCTAAATGTGCTAGCATCTTCAGTTTACGATTTGTTAGTTTCCATTAGCTCCCAACAGACTTTTCAAGTGACCATCCTACCTTTAGCAATAGGCTTGATGCTAATAGGCTTGGCTGTTATTTTTTTGGTTTTATGGCGCCAGTTGTCACGATACAAACCTCCCCAACCAATCTTAACTCTTTCCATCATTCCTGAAGACACCATGCCCTTTTTGCAAGAATCAGAATATCAATCAATCATAGAATTCTTGGAAAAAGGTAAGCTAAAAGACTTCAGAACTTTTGGAAACAATTTCTTTGAAAGCCTACGAACATGGTTTTCTCACCTGTTCAATGAAAGAGTCACAAAAGAACCAACAAAGGAATCCGAGGAATCCGATTTACCTATCTACCAGGAATTTCCAACGATGATACGTGAATATGACATCTCAGCGATGAGCCCGTCAGGTGTCAAGATTAGTCTAGAAGTGGTGCTTTTTCCAAAAGTTATCTACAGTTGGACGAATAAAGGAGATGAAACAGCGACTTATAGCTTCTCCATAATCTTTAGGTTTAAAATCCTAAACCCAGAACATAAGGACGCAAAGAATTTTCTTGATGCATACTACCATGTGTACGCAGGGCGCATCATTGCAATTTCTAGCTATTGTGTTGCAAGTGCTTTTCGAAAAACGCGAAAGCAACGTATCTAAAATACAACTTGCATACGATATGTTTGTATAAGTAATTTGGTAGACTGTGAGGATTTGAACCCCCTACCTCCTGAGTGCCAATGAATGGCGCTTATCGATGGAAACTAGCTTATTCTTCTGGCCGTGCGATCCGGATAATGTAACACACTATTTTTTTCATCAAACATTTAAGGTGAAGATTCGGATACAGTTGTGTGTTTTGGCGTGAACGTAATCCTAATTCTATTTCCATCATAAATAACTTCACACCAAGTTACATATCCATGAAATCCAACCATGTAAAAGTCGCCTTTCTTCATTATGCCATATCTTATTGTCTGATTCATTTTCTCTCCATTGAAATAAAATTCATAGTAAATACTAACATTTACGGGCGAAGTGCCTCTATAAGTTAGATTTATACTTGTCTCATCAAAGTCCGTGTAGTATTTCGCATTGGATACTTCAAAGTCTTTGCTTTGAATAGTAACAGTGGAGAACCAATAAACTAAACCTGCTGTCAGTAACATCGCTAAACCTATTGCAATCATTTTATCGTTCTTATCCACTATCACACAAACTTCTGTTCTATTTGTCATTTCATCCTGCATTAATAATTTAAGGAGAAATCTCTTTAAACTTAAGAAACGATTGAAATATTTGGGGAGCGATAATACGATGGGAAATAAAATACCGAGACCTCCGGAAATGCCTCCTGAAGCACCGCAACCCGCAAAGAAGAAAACAGGACTTTACATTGGAATTGTTTTGATTGGGATTATTGTGATTGGGGCTATTGCTGTTATCGCTTCAAATCCGTCATTTGTGCCCAGAACAAAGATTACTCAAATACAAATCAAGGTTGAATACAGTGGAGAATGGCAAGGAGCTTATGGTGACCAAACTGGAATTTCCAGTTGGAGTGGTCAAGGACCAAAAACGATAACTTTGAACAGACCGAGCCAAGCTGAAGCCATCTGGATAATAAGCGCTAACGCCCAAAAAATGGATGGATCTGGAAATACTTTGAGATTAATGATAACAAAAACCGATGGAACTATTCTCAAAGAAGGAAGCACCAATGCAGCCTATGGTGTAGCGCAGATCGCTTATACTATTCAAGACTAAATCTTTTTTTAATTTATCTATCCTCATGGGTTCCTTGTTCTTCCATAACTTCTCCGCGTTTCCTACGCTTGATAAGCTAAGATGTGGACCGGGCGGGATTTGAACCCGCGACCTCCGCCGTGCGAGGGCGGCATTCATACCACTGAACTACCGGCCCGCTTCTTCAACGTTTGAAACACAAACCTCTTTTATTAAATCTTTTGAAAAGCCAACCTATCTCAAAGCAGAATTGTATGTTGAATCCTATCTGGAGCTTATATTAGACTGGATTTAGAAGGCGTACATGTGTCTAGAGAAACTTAAAAATCAGATTCATTTGCTCTCTTGGCAGAAAACTAACGAAACGCATAAATGATAAGGTTTTCTTTGTAAAATCTTGGTCGGGCGGTAGCTCAGCTTGGTAGAGCTTCCGAACCGGTCTGGATTGAAGCCTAGACTGGTGGAGACGCTGTAGATGTCTGCCCTCTTGGTGGATGTCGCTTCAGCCTATCAAGCGCACAACAGAAACCGGAGTGTCGCAGGAGAGCTGCGAGGACGTAGCCTCAGCTCGGCGATTTCAAAATGAAGGTTTCACTTCATGAAAGTCCTGCCCGCCCGACCATTCAAAAATGGCTTTTCAAGCAAAAATTTTGCTTAGTTTTAGCAAAAGGGCTGCGCGCGAAGTATACAGGCGAGAAGTAGAATAACGCTTCAAACATTTGAGTGAATATATTTAAAGCATTAAAAATCCCGATGAGAGACAGGCATCTATGCCTTTTTGCGTCGCAAATTTTGTGTTGCAAAACTGCAACGAAATTGAAGCTTTCGGGCTATTGGAAAAAGTCAAGGACTTGCTAAATGACGAAGCTGGGTCAGCAAAGCCGCCTAGACAACTAACTAGACTCTCCTACATAGCGTGCGCGTATATGTTCCTTTACCCTTTATAGAAAAAATTAGATAACCAAAAGTTCTTTTGAAAGGTTGCTCAAAAGTTTGGCCTCTGATGTTGAAACAACTATGTCGTCTTCAACTCTAACTCCAAACTTTCCAGCAAGGTATATTCCTGGTTCAATTGTAAACGTCATACCAGGCTTTAGAACTGTTTTGTTACCAGGGGATATGTAAGGTTCCTCGTGTACTTCCAAGCCTAACCCGTGGCCTGTTCTGTGAGTAAAGTATTCGCCATACCCCGCGTCTTCTATAATTTTTCTGGCGGCTCTATCAACCTCTTCAGCTTTAAGGCTTGACTTTACAGTTTTTATGGCTGCCTCTTGAGCTTTAACAACTATGTCGTAAATTTTTGTCTGCGTTTTTGTTGCTTCTCGAACGAAGACTGTTCGAGTGATGTCTGCATAATATCCTTCATAGACTGCCCCCACATCCATCAGCACGATGTCCTTTTCTCTCACTTTTCTGTTCGATGTCTCACCATGAGGAAGAGCCGAATTGCTTCCTGAAAGAACTATACAAAACGGAACACTTTCGCCCCCATTCTCTTTTATGGTTTTTTCTATCTGGAATGAAATAGTTAATTCACTAACTCCTGGTTTTATGAAGTCTATCCCTGCCTTTATTCCCTCAGCAACTATGCTCGCTGCTTTTTCCATTCTTTTCAATTCTTCATAAGATTTTATACTTCTGAGTTGACTGAAAAAGATTGAAGCGTCCTCTATTCTTATTTTTGGCGAACATTCGACTAACATTCTGTAAAATTTGAAAGGAAGAATTCCTTCAACTCCAAAAACAGCTTTTTCCAGCCTAAGCACTTTTACCATTTGGCTGAGCAACATAGCAGGATTTTCTGAGTCGTCGTAACTCCTAATTTCTTTAAATGCAGAATATTCTTTCGCTTTTTCCTCTTCTAGTTTAGGAACCACAACTATTGGAGCGCTTGTTTCAACAGGGATCATTATTCCAGCAAACCTTTCTATGGCCAGCGCTGAAAAACCAGCGAAATACCTCATATTTTTCTCTGAATT
>JRER01000083.1_pt1 | contig 18701 bp, 14 predicted proteins | sample 210161 | NCBI WGS metagenome assembly JRER01 (sample SAMN03019618, study PRJNA260268) | marine sediment metagenome | biome: Marine; feature: Sediment; material: Clay; isolation source: clay from marine sediments 136 meters below sea floor depth collected from... | place: New Zealand: Canterbury...
TATGTTGATACCGCCAGGGCGATTTTAACCGGGTTAAAACGGGTCGCACGGATACTCTTATACCTAAAAACACCCCGGAAATCCGGGGCTCAGGGGGGTCTGGGAGGATTATGATGGGCAAACTGGGGAGGAAAGCTATCAAGACCGCGGGATCGTAGCAGAATTAGGGTGTGGTAGCAGCACGAGTTGGACTAGGCCATGATGAGGCCCCCCCAGCTCCCCGGAAGGGGCTGTTCCTACTGGGCCGGCTTCATGGCGGTGAACTCATCGGTCAGAGTGGCCACGACTTCATGGTCTCATCCCGACCCTGCCACGACATTGTGAAGAAATATGGCCTAACGACTATGAAGACCCGCTAGAGGCCCAGATAAGGATCGCCAACTACCAAAAGTACTCCAACCAAAGGCGTCCCCATCGAGCTCTTGACTACGGAGTGCCTGCTGAGGGATATTACAGGCAGGCTTTGCGAGAAGTGGAGAAGCTGGAACCTCGATACACTCTAGTCCCGGAAACCGTCTCACTTTGGTGAAACAGGACACTCGGCCAGAGCCTCCTCAAACAGCTTCACATCCCACCCATTTAGTGATGCGCAGGATAGAACGGATGGACAAGGAGGACTTCGGAGGAGAAGGCTCTCTTTCTGAAGGGTGGAATATATCCACCCTATCGTTTTTCAACACTCTCCAGTGTGGGTGGGCCGAGAGGTGATGACCATTTCCCTTTCCACCATTTCCAGGTATCTGAAGGTCATAGGGGGTCAGAAGAGCCCCCCTGGGCTACCTCATATAACCGCCTTCTGCGCATCGAGGATGGACTGGTAGGCGTGGCCCGGCTATCTTTGTTTGCTAATATTTAAGAAATTTCACTATTGACGAAAAGAGAGAAGGGTGGTATCTTAGTAATCAATCGAGGATAAGCGTTGAGATCTCCTTCCCAGGGATAGCATACTCTGGGGAGGTCGAGCGAAGGATCAGATCACATCGAGTCACCTGCCGGCCGGGCATGAGGACTGAAAGGGATACCCATCCAGGGGAGGAGTTGGTCTTCATCTTGAAGGGCCAACTGCAGATTGGGGTGGGGGAGGAGGTTCGGCGACAGCATCCATCACCAAGGCAGCCACCCCCACGCCTGGCGCAACGAATCAGGGGAGGAATGTATGCTGATTTGGGCCCTCTCTCTGTCGTTGCTCCCCTCCAGGGGATGGGGAGAACAAGGAGGCTCTAGTCATACCACTAGCCGTGGGAACGGAGACCAGGGGAGAATATCGCCTCTTAGAACTGGCTGCGGCGGCCCGGAAGCTGGTTGAGGAGGCTATGCCGATGAGGCCAGGGGAGCAGGTGGTGATCACTGCTGATACCTCCAGCGATGAGCGGGTGGTGTGGGCCACGGCACAAGCGGCTTACGCTCTGGGTGCCACCCCTACCATCATCTGGTATGAGAGCCTGCCCAACCCTTGCTTAGACCCCCCTCCACCGGTGGCACGAGCCTTGACGGCGGCTCAGGTGTGGATAGAGTTCGCCGTGGCCTATACCTTATACAGCAACGCCCATCGGGAGGCCATCGCCGCTGGTTGTCGGTACTTCTGTTTGTCGGGCATGGACGTGGATATGATGGTGCGGACCATCGGCAAGGTGAACTACCCCCTCCTGGAGGAGATGGCCGCAGCCCTCTATGAGCTCTCTCACCAGGCCAAGGAGATGCACGTGACCAGCCCAGCCGGCACCGACCTGGTGGTACAAGCGGACCCCCAAGCGCCGCCCACCTTCACCCAGATGGGCGAGGGGGAGGGAGGGGGTTACTCTCAAATGTTGGCTGGACAATCTTGGTTTGTGGAGCTGCCTGATACCTTCCAGGGCACCTTGGTCTTCGATGGGGCCCTTTGGCCCCCCGCGGAATTGGGGCTATTGAGGAATCCGGTTACGCTCACCATAGGTAAGGGTCGCATCGAGAGGATCGAGGGAGGAGCGGAGGCGAACATCTTCCAGCGATGGCTGGAGGGCTTCCATGACCCTTCCATGTACCTGGTGGACCATGCCTGTTACGGTTTCAACCCCGGGGTGACCCGCTTGAGGGGACGTATCTTGGAGGATGAGAGGCTTTTCGGCTGCATGCAATTCGGCATCGGTCGAGCCCGGTTCGGGGCGCCCAGCCATACCGATGGCATCGTTACGAGCCCTTCGGTTTGGGCGGACGAGGCCCAGTTGGAGGATGAGGGGGTCTATGTGCATCCCCGGTTGGTTGAATTGTGTCAAGAGATGGGGATTTCTGGATATTGAGCCAACCCCATCTGAGTGAGTTTCACGCTCATGTTAGAGTCGATCCCTCCTTCCTCGATCCCATCTAGAAACCTCAAATACTCCTGGGCGGCCTCGCTGGCCTCCTCTCAGGAGGTGATACCCTCTCCCAAGTGGTCGATGGTGGCCAGGAGTCCCTTTCGATTCAGCCCCCACACCGCCTCTATATCCCTCAAAGTCGCATCCTTTTTCGCAACGTCCTTCCCGATTGCCTCACACCCCCTCTGGAGGCCGAGGAGCGGCTCAGGAGGTTGGACCTTCGCTATCGAGGGACCGACGCCATAGAAGGCACGTAGGCCAAGCATTCATATTTGGCGTGTGAATCGAAAGGCTTGCTCCCCTGGGGTGTGGGAGGGCAACAGAACGTATAGGAGTGCCCTCAAGTTGGCCAAGCAGCCTGACTCAGCCTCCTCGCTCATCGCTGTTAAGCACCAGACTCCTGGACTGCCGTTCCAATGGTAGTGCACATAAGCAACCCATCTCGGGCTAAGATAACGTCGTCTTCCTCGCGAGAACCCCACCTGCATACCGCTCGAGTCACCCGTCCATACCATTTGACAACGAAACAAGAGCCGATGTAATGAAGACGGTGGGCACCATTATTGTCAATAACAGATGACTGAAACAGGCCCAAATTAGCCTTGAGGAAAGCCTCTCGAAACAGATAACTGAAAATCAAGGTGTCCCCAGTCCGATTCTGGGCGTCGGCATCTACTCGCGGGCGCGCAAGAGTTGCCCGCTTTTTCTGTGGTATAATGGCTCTGCTGGCGGCAAGAAGCGCCAATAGTAACTTAAGGGAGGATCTCATGGCTTGGCCAAAGAGGGAACTGATCGAGGAAGGGGTGCTCAGCATGTTGCGGGTCAACATGGAGCTGAAGGAGGGAGAACGGCTGCTGGTAGTCACCGACCCTCCCAACCTGGGCCATTGGCAGGAGGCAGACCCCTCGGAGTTGATGAGCCAACTGGAGCGCTCGATTTTGGCCAAGATGGTGGCGGAGATAGCGAAAGAGGCCTTCCCCCACTCCAGGGTGGAATTTTACCCCTACCCTTCGGTGGGGATGTCTGGGGGGGAGCCAGGAGAAGCGGTGGCGGAGAAGATGTGTCAGGCCGATGTGGTCATCGCTATCACCAACCACTCCCTCTCTCATACTGATGCCCGAGCAGAGGCCACCAAGGCCGGCGTGCGCATCGCCAGCATGCCCGGTTTCCTGGCTCGGATGTTCCACCCTGGTGGGCCCATGGCCGTGGACTACCATCAGGTGGCGGCCGACACGGAGAGGCTGGCCGAATTGATCACCGCGGCTGAGAGCGCCATAGTCCGCTCCCCGGCCGGGACCGATATCCGCTTCAGCCTGGCTGGTCGAAGCGGGAGAGTGGATACCGGCCTCTGCTCCGTCAAAGGAGCCTGGAGCAACCTCCCCGCCGGAGAGGCCTATACCGCCCCCGTGGAGGGGACGGCCCAAGGGGTCATCGTGGTCCAGGCAGGCTGGTATCCCAACCTCACCGAGGATATGACCCTCCACTTTCACCAGGGGCTGGTAGTGCGAATCGAGGGCGGAGGAGAGGTAGGGGAGAGGTTCAAAGGGCTGCTCAAACTGGAGAGCGAGGAGGAGATATATGAGGCCCGCCGCAACCTGGCTGAGTTGGGCATCGGCACCAACCCCAACGCCAAGCAGCCCGATAACGTCTTGGAGGCGGAGAAGATAAAGGGCACGGTGCACCTGGCCATCGGCGATAACTCCCACATGGGAGGTACAGTCACCGCTGACCTCCACCAGGATTTCGTCATCCCCGAGCCCCATCTGCTCCTGGATGATAAGTTGGTCATCGAGCGCGGGGAGTGGAAAATATAAGTGAATATGACCCCTAGCGTCCTTTCACCCTCTCCTCTATAAGGTCTTCTGCCGCTGCCGCCTGTGATGTCGCATTTGCTGGGAAGACGCGCAGTCACCGACTGAGACGTCTCCTCTAAAATCTATCCGCGATCAATTCCGTCCACCGCAGGGCTAGCTCATCGAGCTTGACGAACAGACCCTCCTCATCCATAGGGCCAAACCGCTCACGATCGATCTCGGCTCTAATCTCCCTCAGTGAGTCATCGAGCATGCCCTGCTCATCCATCATCGCTAGCACGCGACCCGCGGCATCCAAAAGCCGAGAGGGACCATAGGTCTTAGGTTCATCCACCAGGCCATGAGCACTCATCAGCAGAAACCCAACCAATAACAGTAGCTCGTCGCTCAAAGCCTTACTGCTCATCACTTTGTCCCCACCACCTCGAAGAAGCAAGTCTCACTCAGAGGGCGAAGGCTCGGAGGTTCAGGCTGGCGTACTGGATGGCCCAAGGCTACCAATAGCTTAGGCTCCAGATGCTGAGGCAGAGACAGAATGGAGCAGACCGAGGGAATGTGAAAGGAGCCGATGGCGCAGGCGGCCAGAAGTAGGTTCTCCAGAGCGGCTCCCAGGCTAAAAAGATCCATCTCGTAGGCCATTTTGCCCGGTTCCTGACCAGTTCGGAGTCTGTCCAAACAGATGACGATCAGAGTGGCGGGTACGCCGCTTATTCCTGGCGCAGCCCCCCGCAGCCGGTTTAGCTTTCCCGGCTCCCGGATGATAATAAATGTCCAAGGCTGGCTGTTGCCAGCGCTGGGAGCGCTGGCCGCAGCCTCTACCAGCCCTCTTAACTGCTCATCTCGAATGGGCTCAGCCGTCCACTGGCGCACGCTTCTCCGCGTGCGCAACGCCTCTAGGAGTTCCATGGCCACTGTCTCCTCAACATCTCTGAGCCTCTTGCCAACTTCGAGTAGAGGCTCTGCGAATTACTCTCTGTCCCTTTCAAGCTCGAAGGCCAAGCAGTGCGGTCCTTTTTCTCGCCAACCCCTAGCGTCCTTTCACCCTCTCCTCTATGGGGACGTAATCGATGTCGAAGCCGAAATAGCGAGGCCCGGCGCCTCCCAGCCCCCTCTCGGAGCGGAAGGCCTCCAGCCCCTTTATGCCGATGACCGCCACCTCCTGGCCAGCATCGAGGAGGGTGTTCGTTATCCCCTCCCCGCTCTTGCGGTCCACGATGACCACCAAGTCGGGGCTGGTCACGAAGGGCTTGTCATCCAGCCAGGAGACGTGGTTTTCGTTCTTGAACCAGACTTTGAAGGTATGGCCCTTGAACTCTCCCTTCCCCTCGATGTAGGTGATGCCGAACATGTAGCCTTCCCTGTCCTCCCACTCCTTCTTGATCACTTCCCCCTCGAAGAGGAGGCAGCCGGCAGAGAACTCCAGGCTAGCGAGGACCGGGTCCTCGCCCCGCTCCCTAGCTTGGCGGATGGTGCGGCCCAGTACCAGGGACTTGGTGAGGGTGTCGCGCACCACGATCTCCTTCATCTCCCGACCTATGAGCAGATAGGCGGCCATGTGGCAAAACCCGTAGGCAGCCACGCTGAGCATCTTGCCGATCCGCTCCATCATATGGAGGCCACAGGCCTCCTTCACGACGCAGACGTTGCCCCAGCGGTCCACGCTGGTAAAGGGCCACCCCTTCTTATCATAGAGATAAGGGGTTCCCTGCATCTCTTCGGGGACAGCTCGTCCGGCGTAATCGCCGTCCACCACGGGGATGCCCAGCCGCGCCCCGGTGATGAGGGGGGCGGGGGTGTTACCGGCCCCCAGTTCGACGGGCACGATGGCCCCGATCTTCACCCCGGCGTATTCCTCCATCTCCCGCACCGCCACCTCTATGGCCTGACGACCAAGCCTGTCCACCAGGCCCAGGCGGGCGATCTCTTCTTGCGTCTCTGACGAGGGGGGAGCGATAGAGCCCATCCCATAAGGGGTAACCGTCCAGGCGTCGTCGGGGATATCGTCCACGTCCACCCACTCGATCTTAAGTCCCTCCTCCAAGGCGGTGGTGAAGACCTTCCTACCCCACTCTGCCGAGCCTCCCCCACCTGTGCCCATGAATAGACAGCCGCGGATGAGATCCTCACAATCTTGCATAGTGGATAAGAATCGTCGTGGCATGATCTACCCTCCTTTATCTATTCGATGGCAAGCCACCAAGTGGCCCCCACCGACATCTACCAGTTCTGGCTCCAATTGGGAGCAGATGGAGTTCACCTTGGGGCAGCGGGGATGGAAGCGACAGCCAGCGGGAGGGTTGACCGGGCTAGGCACCCCCCCTTCCAATATGATCCGTTCCGGGCGAGCATCGGGGTCTGGGATGGGGGTGGAGGAGAGGAGAGCCACGGTATAGGGGTGATAGGCCTGGCCAAATATCTCCTCGGCCGTGCTCAGCTCCACTATCTTGCCCAAATACATGACCGCGATGCGATCGCTTATATGTTGGACCACGCTCAAATCGTGGGAGATGAAAAGGTAAGTCAAACCGAACTCTCGTTGCAACTCTTGCAGGAGGTTGAGTATCTGGGCCTGCACCGAGACATCCAAGGCCGAGGTGGGTTCATCCAAGACGATGAACTTGGGGTTCAAGGCTAGGGCCCGAGCCACGGCGACTCTCTGGCACTGGCCACCCGAGAACTCGTGAGGGTACCGGTAGAGGTGCTCCTTCTTGAGGCCCACCCGCTCCAAGAGTTCCAGGACTCGTTCCACTAAGGCTTCCCCCCGCAGATCGGTGTGGGTGCGAAGGGGCTCGGACACCAGGTTGAAGACGTTGAGGCGAGGGTTCAGGGAGGAGAAGGGGTTCTGGAAGACCATCTGCATATCCCGCCGCCGCAGCCGCATCTTCTCCCGTCCCAAGGAGAGGAGGTCCACCCCTTCGAAGAGGACCCGTCCCCCCGTGGGCTTGATGAGGCGCAAGAGGCAACGCCCCAAGGTGGTCTTTCCACAACCCGATTCCCCCACTACCCCCAAGGTCTCCTGCCGCTCTATGGTCAGATCAACCCCGTCCACGGCCCGCACCGCCGGGGCACGCCAGCCAAAGAGGCCCCCTCGTTGGGCGAAGTGTTTGATGAGCCCGTTGACCAGCACCAGCGGCTCGTTCATCTCGCTCCCTCTCGGTAGAGGTGACAGGCCACGTGATGTTCCCGACCTACGGGGATGAGGGCCGGGGGCTCCTCCTGACAAACCTCCATGGCCCGAGAGCAGCGGGGCCGGAAGGGACAGCCAGGAAAGAGGGCCAACCCGCTGGGCACCGAGCCCGGGATGGCCGGCAGGGTTTGGCCGTGGCTGCCTGGGCGGGGGAGGGCCGCCACTAGCCCCTGGGTATAGGGGTGTTTCATAGCCTTGAAGATCTCCCACGTGGGACCCTCTTCCACCACATGTCCCACGTAGAGCACCGCCACCCGATCGCAAGTCTGCGCCACCACGCCCAAATTATGGGTGATGAGGAGGATGGATAGGCCCCGCTCCTCCCGCAACTGGGCTAAGAGATCCAATATCTGAGCCTGGATGGTCACATCCAGGGCAGTAGTGGGCTCATCAGCGATGAGGAGGTCCGCATCCGAGGATAGGGCCATAGCGATCATCACCCTCTGCTGCATCCCCCCGCTCAACTCGTGGGGGTAGGTCCTAGCCGTCTGGGGCGGGTCGGGTAACCCCACGGCCTCCAGCATCTCCAGGATCCGTTGGGAAGCCTGGCTTGTGGTTACCGGCCGATGCTGGCGGATGACCATGGAGATCTGCTCGCCCACGGTGAAGACCGGGTTCAGGGACGCAGAGGGGTCCTGGAAGATCATGGCTATGCGCCCTCCTCGGATCTCCTGCATCTCCGCCTCGCTCAAGGATAAGATATCCAAGCCATCGAAGGCGATCTTGCCGGCCACTACCTCGCCCGGAGGCGGCACTAGGCGCAGGATGGAAAGGCCGGTGACCGTCTTGCCGCAACCGGTCTCCCCCACCAGGCCGAAGACCTCGCCCTGACGGAGGTCGAAGGTCACCCCATTGACCGCCCGCACCAGCCCGGCATAGGTGCGAAACTGCACCCGCAAACCTTCCACCGAGAGCAAGGGCCTCTCCATCAAGCAGCCCTCCGAGAGCGGGGGTCGATGACATCACGGATGCTATCCCCCAAGAGGTTGAAGGAGAGGGCGACCAAGAAGATGGCCAATCCGGGGAAAGTACCGTACCAGGGCTGGCCCATGATGTAGATGCGCCCCGTACTCACCATTCGCCCCCATTCGGGGGTGGGAGGCTGGGCTCCCAGGCCGATGAAACTCATGGCCGCCCCGATGAGGATGGCCGAGCCGATATCCATGGTCGACTGCACCAATACCGGGGTGAGGATATTGGGCAAGATGTGTCGGAAGATGATGGTCAGACTCCCCACTCCCATCCCTCGGGCCGCTTCGACGAAGGAGCGCTCCCTCAGGGAGATGGTTTGGGCCCGCACCAGTCGGGTATACCAAGGCCACCAAGTGAGGGCGATGGCGATCATGGCATTGACGAAACTGGGGCCCAAGGCGGCAGCGATGGCGATGGCCAGAAGCAACGGTGGGAAGGCCAAGAACATGTCTGTGATGCGCATGATGACTTCGTCCAGCCATCTCCCAAAATAACCAGCCAAGGCCCCTAAGGGCGTGCCGATGCCCACCGCGATGATCACCACCAAGAAGCCGATGGAGAGGGAACTCCGCCCCCCGAAGAGCACCCGAGCCAGGACGTCGCGTCCCAGGTAGTCGGTGCCGAAAGGGTGTTCACGGCTGGGTGGCAGGAACTTGTTGACCAGATTAGGTTCGCCCCGACCCTCCTCCGGGTAGGGGGTGAGGTAGGGAGCAAAGATGGTTCCCAGCACAAAGGCCACAATCACCAACAGGCTGAACACACCTAACCAATCGCGCCGGAAGGCGCGGGCCATCAAACGGTACTCCGCAAGGTGAGCCTCTTGCCGACGGGCCCAATCCCCCAGCCATCTCTCCGCTACAGACATAGCGTTCTCCTCATTCAGAGCACTGGACTCTACGGATAACCTACGATCTCCTTGTCAGGTGGCAGGGGATAACTCCGCTTACTGTGAGCCAAACCCATGTCCACCAAGGCCTCGGCCAACTTCACCGCCACCGCCGGGGGGTCAATGACCGGCACCTCGCAGCCTCGCTTCGCCAACCCCTCCTGCACCACCGGGGCCATCCCGATCATCTCCGTGCAACCGGGAACGATGATGTGAGCTCCGTCCTCGCGCACGGCCCTGGCTGACTCCTCAATTACGGCTCTTGTCACCCGCTCCCGATCCTCACCCATCTCCAGGACAGGGATGTTGATGGCCCGCACCGAGGCGACCTTCCCTGCCAGGCCGTAGCGCAGAATCTGGCGGTGGACTCTGGGGATGCCCTGCTCCAGAACGGTGATGACAGAAAACCGATGGGCGAGCATGGCGGCCAGATGCATCGCTGCCTGAGCCGGCCCAATGATGGGGATGGAGGCCAACTCGCGGGCCGGGTCGAGACCCGGATCGGCCATACAGTCGAGGACCACCGCATCCATCCCCTCCGCCTCGGTGGCTCGCACCCTGGATAAGACACCGGGGATAGCCAGGGCCTCATCGCGCACTGATTCGATGGAGGCTGGTCCCCTCTCAATGGCCACGGCGCTGATCTCCGTGCCGGATCGGCCCGCATGACGGTAGGCTTCCTGGACAGGAGCTATCCAATGCTCTCCCACCACGGGGATGATGACGCGGATCCTTGGCCTGCTCCGCAGTTCACCGGGGTGCGAGACAGCAGGCCCTTCGGCTACGCTCAGGGCAGGCCCGTTGCTGGCCTCCTGAGGATAGCCGACGACCTCCTTAGGCGGTGGAGGCGGGTAGGTGCGCTTGCTGTGGGCCAGCCCGGTATCCACCAGACTTTCAGCCCACTTCAGGGCGGCCAGGGAGGGGTCTATGACCGGCACCTCGCAACCCCGCTGGGCCAAGCCCTCCTGCACCCTTCGAGCCAAACCTTTCATGCCCGTGCAGCCGAAGACGATGGCGTGCGCCCCATCTTCCAAGATCGCCCTAGCCGACTCCTCTATCAAAGCCTCGAACAATCGATCCCGGTCCTTGTCCAACTCTAGGACGGGGATATTCACTGGTCGGGTCGAGGCGAATTTATCCTTGAGGCCATAAAGGCGGACCATCCGCTCGATGAGGGGAGTGTCCCGTTCCAAGATGGTCACCACCGAGAATCGATAAGCCAAAATGGCCGCCAGGTGCATGGAGGCCTGGGCCGCGCCAACTACGGGAATGGAAGCCAACTCCCGCGCCGGCCCCAGTCCGGGGTCGGCCAGGCAGTCGATGATCACCGCATCGGCCCCTTCCCGCGCAGCAGCCCGCACCTTATTCAGTAGGTCGGGCACGGCCAAAGCGTCCTCATAATCCGACTCCAAGGAAGCGGGCCCCCTATCCAGGCCCACCACGCTGATCTCACTATCGGGCCGGGCCGCGGCCACATAGGTTTGCTCCGTTGGCCCTAGAAAACTTCTGGTGGTCACCGGCGCAATAACCCTGATCCTCATAAAGCCACTCCTCCGTTCAGCCTAGGGTAATCCGGGGGTCCAAAAGGACCTGCAATAGATCCATAAATAGATTGATGAAGACGTAGAAAACAGTCACCACCAGGGTCACGGCCATGATGACCGGGAAATCAATGCTGAGGATAGCACGGGTAACGTAACTACCCAAACCAGGCCAGGCGAAGATGACCTCCACCAGGATGGCTCCGGTCAGGGAATAGACAAAAGAGAGCGCCAAGACGGTCAAGGTGGGGATGATGGCGTTCTTGAGAGCCAGGCGGAAGAGGATAGTCCGCTCCGGGATGCCTGCGGCCCGGGCGGCAGTGATATACCCCTCTTCCAGGACCTCGATCATCGTGGAGCGGGTCATGCGGATGGTCAGGCCGATGGCGTAAGTCCCTAGGGTGAAAGCGGGCAAAATAAGGTGGACGAGGGTACTGCGCAGGGCCAGCCAGTTGCCGCTCACGAGACTGTCAATCACATAAAACCCGGTGATCTGCTGAACCGGATGGTATAGGGAGATTTCCATGTCCACCCGGCTGCCTATGGGCAGGAGTCCCAGTTTGCCAAAGAAAAAGAGTTGCAGCAAAAGGCCCATCCAGAAGGTAGGCATGGAGACACCGGCGACGGCCAGCAAACGGCTCGTATGGTCGAGGAGGCTGTCCTTCTTGGCCCCCGAGAGAACTCCTAAAGGGATGCCGATGAGGACGGCCATGATCATGCCTGTGATGACCAGTTCCAGGGTCGCCGGCAGATAGATCTTGAGGTCGGTCAGGATAGGCTGATGCGATTCCACGGAGACGCCGAAGTCGCCGTGGAGAAGATCTCCCATGTAACGAAGGTATTGAACGTAGAGAGGCTTATCCAGGCCTAACTTGATGCGCGCCTGGGCTATCTGCTCCTTGGTGGGGTGGGGACCCACCCACTTGGCGGCAGGATTGGAGGGCACAACGCGGGAGATGACAAAGGTGATGACTGACACACTGAGAAGCACGAGCACCGCCAGCGCCAGCCGCCTGGCGAGGTATTCCCATTTTTGCATCTAATCTCTCCAGAGACAGTTCGTCCTTTCACACAAATCCGGTCGGCGATGATGGGAAATGGGATAGGAAGAGGGATGGAAGCATGGAAGCGATCATAACGACCTTCCATGCTTCCATATATCCTCAGATTTCCCCTACTACCGCGTCAGCTTGTAGACGAAGATGATGTGGGGATAGGCTGGGTTGTCCACGTAGCCCTTGATGTCGGACCGAAGCTCGTGGTTGTTAGCACGGTCATACAAGAACGCGGCTGCGGCGTCCTCTATCAGTATCTCCTGGGCCTCGATGAAGAGCCTCTCCGCCTCTGCCCGGTCGGTGCCCGCCAGTTCGTTGCCCCTGTCCATCAGGTCATCGACCTCGGGGTTGCAGTAGTAGCCCAGGTTGAAGAGGATCTCCTCCTCGCAGTGGAACATGTTGAAGAGATAGGTGTAGGGAGTGATGTAGTCAGGCCACCAGTAGAAGACGAGAATGTCCTGGGCCGCCATGGGGTCTGACATGGCCAGGTCCCACTGGGGTTCCCATTCCATGCCCCGCACCTCCAGGTTGATCCCCAGTTTGGCCAACTCTGCCTTCCACAGTTCACCCACCTGCTGCTCGTCCATGTCACCGGTGGCGTAGGTCATGAGCAAGTCGAAGCCGCCCTCAGGATAACCGGCCTCAGCCAGGAGTTCCCTGGCCTTGTCCAGGTCGTAATGGTACTGGAACAGGTCTTCACTGAAGCCCCACATCCCGACGGGAACGGGCCCGTAGGCCTGCGTCGCCTGGCCCAGCATCGCGCTCTCGATGAACTGCTGGTAGGGGAAGGCGTAGGAAAGGGCCTGGCGAACGAGTTTGTTATTGGTGGGCTCCTTCTTCATGTTGTAAAGGCCCAGCAGGTTCATGAAACTGGGGTTGACGTAGACGGTCACGTCATCGCGGGCGTCCAGAGCGGCGAAGTTCTCCCGTGGTAGGTCGTAGGCGGCGCTCGCCTCACCGGCCTCGAGCATCTGCTGCTGGACGACGGGATCGGGATTGATCGCGAAGACGACTTTGTGGAATTGGCCTTCCTTCCAGCCACCCCAGTAGTCGTCGAAGCGGGTCATAACCAGCCGTGTGCCCTTCTCGCGCCTCTCGATCATGTAGGGGCCACTTCCACAATCATGGCCCTCGTTGAACCACTCGCTGGCCTTTTCTCCCTGGGCCTCGGTGCAGGTGGGGCTGAAGATCCAGGCTCCATACCCTGAGGAGGCTATGAGGTCCAGAGGCGCGGCGTATTTCAGCTTGAACTCCACGGTGTAGTCGTCGATGACCTTTACCTCCTCCACCGGATCCCAGATGAAAGCCGCCCCCACGCCCATCTCCAGGATCCGGTCGACGGAGTATTTCACCGCCTCGGCGTTGAAGTCGGTGCCGTCGTGGAACTTGACTCCCTGGCGCAGAGAGAAGGTCCAGGTCAGGCCGTCCGCCGATGACTCCCAACTGGTGGCCAGCGCTGGGCTGAGCACCTCCTCGCTTCCGGGCGGGTTATAGAAGACCAGCGTCTCGTAAGCGTTGCCCATCACCACCGAGTCATTAGAGAAACTGACGCTGGGATCAATGTCGGGGAAGGTGGCTCCGTGGGCGTAGACGAACACCTTCTCCTCAGGGGGAATCGGTGTGGCGGTTGGAGGAGGAGGAGTCGGTGTAGCGGCTGCCGGAGGGGCAGTCGGTGTGGCCGGTGCAGCGCAAGCCGAAACCAATAAGCCTAGAGCAACCATTACCCCCAAGATCTTCAAGAAATCTTGGTACCTCATCTTAACTCCTTTCCTTACTGAAAGTACTCGTACCTCCTTGAGAGGCCGCCGGCGACGCGCCTAGATGCAACCCCCAGGGCCTCCTCGCCATTGAAAACCGATCGATATCTCACCCCCTTTCCTCCAGGATAAGGCACCATGATCAACCTAAACCTCATTATAACCTATTGAAAAGGACTCTGTCAACCCGAAAGAACTCCACGGAGAAACCTGATGGCAAAAGGCGTGGACCTGCTCGCCCCTTTCATCCCTCTCTTGCACTGCTACTACGTGACCTGATAGGCAGCCATGTTCACCGTGCAAACCTTGGTTCATCCTCTCTAGGACGCATAACACACAACCTCAGCCCAAGATCAGACCGTCTATCACCCGTTCTCTCAGGCGATTCTTGGATTGTAAGTGTGAGCATAGGGCCAGGGGTGATCTCAAGGGTCTAAGCGGGTCTTTTGGTTGATCTTGTACGTAGAGAGGCCGTGGAAATCGGGGGCTCTGGGGGAGGAATGATGATGGTCAGACTGCCTGGAAGATCATATCGCTGCTTGCCCCGGTCCGCGCTCTGCCCACATTGTAGGGTATAGTAATCACAGTTGTCGCCTGTAGAGAGGAGGAAAGGATGGCGGACCGTTATATGCCCAAAGTGATGCTGTCTGCAATTATGGCCAGAGATGAAGCGAGTACAAATCTGGCACCAGTCTGCAACGGATTCCGTCACTTTGCCATTTGCAGGAGATCTTCGACTGTCATTGTCGACAAGTCTTGGGTGACCACATGTGCCCCGGCTTGTTCCAGTGCGCTTCGCGTCCCAATCCGCAACATACCGATAGCACAGTATCCCAGTGACTTTGCCGCCTCAATCCCACTGGGCGCGTCTTCGAAGACGACCATTGTCTTGATTCTAGTTCCCGACAGGGTATGAAGCTTGTGACCAGCAAAGCTCAAGATCTCTCTTTTGCCTTGAAGATCCAGACCGCAAGCATCCACATCAAAGATCGAATACAGACTTTCTTCTTCTTTCAGTACTCCATAATCATTGCCCACTTCCTTGATAATTCGCGACCTTGAAACGCGCATTAGCATCCGCCTTGCGTTCTTGGAAGCAGAAGCTGCTGCCTGAAGAATCCCCTTCTCGCGCGACTTCAAGAGTAACGTCACAGCGTCGGGGTATATCCTGAACTTACCAGCATTTATGAGCTCTCCTACGAGTCGATTCTTCTCTTTACTGTACTCTTGCAGCAATTGATGCCTTTCTTCTTCGGTTCTAGCTCCTAGCCTTTCGTAGACCCCTTTTAGCTCTAGTATGTTATTCCCTCCTTCATACCTGGGTCTGGACGCGACATGAGCAAAGTAGAAGTCCGAACTGAGATCCTCGACATTCCAAGGATCTTTCATTGCGGTCTCACGCCAGGCCTCCTCGTGCGGGCTGTCAATAACAACGCCATCAATATCCCAAATCAATCCGATGTGCAATGGAACCTCTACTGCACGTCCATTCATTGATTCCAAAACTCCCCTAGTGAGAGCTCAGCCCACCCTCCCCAGAGTTAACTCGCCTGGTGCAGTTCTCTGAATCAACCGGTGAAGCCGAATCATCTGTATCATGATCTAGCGGTTTCCGGACGTCGTAGCAGTGACACTTCTTCGCTGGGTCAAAGCATAAACCCTTCCATAGATCTCCAGCTGTATTTCTCTCGCCATCCTACCTCTGTCGCTGACAAGAAAGACTTCAGTTGTGTCTCCCGTAGTGCGGAGTTCAATCAGTGCTTGCCTAAACCATATTCGAAACCTCAGCTCTTCCCATTCTGGCGGCAGCTTGGGATTGATGCTTAGTAAGTCATCCTTCAGTCTTAGACCACCAAATCCAGTCACTGCGATTTGCCATGTGCCTCCCAGACTTGCCGCGTGTATTCCCTGGTGGGTATTGCCGTATACGTTTTCCAAATCTGCCCTAGCAGCGAGGGAGAAATACTTGCAAGCGGCTTCGAGACGATCAGCTTCCACCCCTATGATCGCATGACTTGGGATGCTCAGAGAGGACTTGTGGGTAGTCCTTTTCCGGTAGTACTCGAGATTCTTCTTTTTGTGGTCTTCAGAGAAGTCCAAGGGGAATAGGTGCAAGAGCAGAATCACATCGGCCTGTTTGACTAACTGAGTGTCCTGCACCTCCGATAGCCTTACACTCGGAGGCCAGATCGGCATACCATTGCTGGCGAATCTCTCTATGGTCACGTCTTTTCCCTTGAAATAGCCTTCGAATTCTTCGATCAACCCATCATTTCGCTGGAGGAATACGATAGCTTCAGAGATTTCTTGCCAGCTGTTGACTTCTTCTTCTCTCAGCCCGGTTTTCTCTATCACCGTCTTGACCTCACGGGGATAGTTCCTTCGCAAATCATAATATAGCCGGCAAGCGTAGTTCAGCAACCATTTTGCTAGGTAGTTCGTGTATGAGTTGTTATCCACAGAATGCTGGAATTCATTTGGCCCGATAACGTTCTTGATCTCGTATTTCCCCACATCTTCACTGTAGGCCACGCGGGATGCCCAGAACCTGGCTGTCTCAAATACCATCTCTAGCCCGAATCGGAGCATGAAGTCGTTGTTCTTGCTCACCTGATAGTAGAGGGCCACAGCATATATCACATCACTCGCAATATGGTGTTCTCGAGTTTTGTTGTAGACCTGTATTGTAGTGCCATCGAAATTCACCCACGTATCTGGTGTTTCATCGTTTCCGGCAAGAGCTGACTCCCAAGGCCACAATGCACCCTTGTAGCCTTGCTTCTCAGCGCCTTGTCTTGCCTCTTCTATGCGCCGAGCCCTGTAGAGAAGCAAGTTTTCTGCTGTTTTAGGTTGGGTGTAGATGTAGAAGGGCAAAACATATATTTCAGTATCCCAGAATATATGCCCCTTATACCACTCACCGGATAGCGTCCTGGCAGGTATGCTTGCATCTACGTCATTCGGTGGCGCAGCAATTAGCAGATGGTAAATGTTGAACCGGAGCGCAAGTTGGCTAGAGGGATCTCCTGCTATCCTTACGTCACAGACTTCCCACCGCTTATCCCACTCCGCTGTATGGCTGCTCAAGAGCAAAGACACACCGTTCCTCGTAGCGAGTCTCGCTTCTCGAATGCAAGCCTTCCTCACCTCCGGCGCGTTCTTCGACGTGTGTAGACAGATGTAGTTGCTGAAGACATACCGCTTACCTTTGCTTGCCACGAACGAGTGTTCCCTTTCAATGGACTCTCTATTCAGTCTTGTTTCGGTACTCACTTCGGGGCTGATCCTGTTTGTGTCCAGCAGACTTGCCATGCCAACCGATATGCCTGACTCCTTGGTTCTGGCTTCCAAGTACACAATTCCGTCTTCTTCGAACTTCTGGTTGACGGCATAGTGCTTAACTGGTTTGCCGATGGGTCGGATTTCATTCCGTGTGGTCCCATCCAGAATTTGCCTGACAGATACTTGCACGTCGCTGTCCAGTGATCTGAAGGAGAAAACCATTACGGCCACATGCATATTCTTGATGCTGAAGAAGCGCATTGACTCGTATTCGTATCTCCTATCGCCATATGAAAAAGTGGTGTGCCGTTCTAGGACTGCTCGCTTCATATCCAACACTCGACTGTGGTTGATCACCTCCATATTGTCAAGGGATAGCTTCTTGCCATCCACGCGTATCTCCAGACAAATGGGGTTGGGAGCATTGACAATCTCAGAGGGCTGTTCTCCCACTCTGTTGTATACGCCAGCAAAATACGTCCCAGGGTACGCTTCTTCGTAACCCTCTTCCAGAATGCCTCTGGACCCAACATAGCCATTGCCCAAAGTGAACAATGTCTCATGGAGTCTCATCTCGTGCCTGTCAATTCTATCTTCAAAGACGAGCCATTCCATGTGATCAGGTGATTTCCCCGCAAGCATACTCTCTAATTCGCTCCTAGTACGTCTTTGTATACTCGTTCATAGTTATCAACCATGATCCGATCCGTGAACATCCTTTCGACTCTCTCTCTGCACCTTATGGCTTCGATTCTATCGAGATCCATCAGGCATTCCATGAACTCATCCATACTTTCTACTACAAAGCCAGTGACCCCATGCTCAACCACTTCTGTCGTAGAGCCTCGCTTAAAGGTCAGTACTGGTGTGCCACATGCCATTGCTTCAACCATGGTGATGCCAAATGGCTCGTCCCACTGAATCGGATATAGATACCCTTTCCCGCGTGAGAGCAGCTCCATTTTCTCCTTGCTCCAGTGCCCCACTTCTCCCACATACTCGATATCTTTCCCAAGATATGGTCTTACATACTTGTCGAAATAAGTGCGTTCAGCCTGTTCCCGCACCTTACCGGCAAGTATGAGCTTCAAGCCCAGCTTCTTGGCAACCTCACAGGCCAGATGCGGTGCCTTCTCAGCATTGAACCTGCCGATGAAGAAGTAGAAATCATCCTTTCTGGCACAGAACGGGTATTCATCGAAGAGTATGCCATTATAGACAGTGCCAGCATAATTCAGTCCTGGCAGACAGCTTTGTTGGAAATCACTTATTGTGACGAAGTGTATATGCTCAGCTTCATACCTCAGAAAAAGGCCATAGAATTCTCTATTCTCTGCATCAATGGGACTATGGAGGGTGTGGACGATTGGAATGTTCAAGAACTTGGCGCACAGAAGCCCTTCCTTCCAAGTATGATCATGAACTAGATCGAATTCGCCCCCTGAAATCTCTGTGTAAGATGCCAAAGTGTGCGTGGATAGTGTGGTCAGAAAAGGTGAGGCTGGTTTGTCCAAATAGGGTTTCATCTCGCTATCATAAACACTGAACAGGTGGGCCTTTGTCTTGGAGGCTCCTATGCTGCAAAGCGTAACTGAATGACCCTTTTCGATCAGGCCATCAGTAAGCAAACTAACGATAACTTCTATACCTCCGTATCCTTCGGGTGGCACTTTGAACCACGGCGGTAGAACCATGGCGATGTTCATCTTTCCCCCTCCTCAGGAGAATAGCGCGCCCCTCTTTTCTTGAGCCCCATCTGGAGTGACTCGAGCCGACGTCCCCCCCGTCAGTGGACGGGGGGGCGCAATCGGATATGGCTCGTTAATACGGACCCTTGCACCCATCGTTCGATGACAGGTGTTTTCAGGCAATAC
>JRER01000886.1_pt1 | contig 18688 bp, 21 predicted proteins | sample 210161 | NCBI WGS metagenome assembly JRER01 (sample SAMN03019618, study PRJNA260268) | marine sediment metagenome | biome: Marine; feature: Sediment; material: Clay; isolation source: clay from marine sediments 136 meters below sea floor depth collected from... | place: New Zealand: Canterbury...
CTAACCCAAATTGGGTAGAAAATTAATTCCTTTACACAAAGATAAACAATGATAAAACAAATAAATATAACTGAAAATAAAATTTTGTTTTCCTCACTTAATGGAGAGCTTATTAAAATTTTACTCATTTTAAATTTAGATCCTTACTAAAATTTAATATAAAATCTTTTTTAAACCTTAAATAGAAATAAATTTTTTAACTTTATTCTTGAATAATTTATTATATAATTTTTTAATCTCTTATGCTAATATCCATTACATCTGCTCCATAAACAAACTTCTTTTAATACACCTTCTAATAATAGTGTAAGTATTCTCTATATATCTTAGATCTAACAATCTATTATTCATCTTTTATCATTTTATAACTTCAATACTATAAATATCTTACTTTTTTGAGATACTAAGTTTATTTTGTTAGAATAATAAAGTTAGTTCTATTTATAAATTTTATAAAAAGAATATAAAACTCTATAAAAATTTGTGATAAGTTCTATCCCTAATCTTAAACTAATACACAATTGAGAAAATATATGATTTATAAAAGTAATTCAAAAATAAAAAAAACACTTGAAAAGATTAAATTTTTTACATTAAAAAATAAATTAGAAATTTTCCTTTTTTTCTTTTTCTTATTAATTTTTGTTATTTACAGTTGGGATACAATAACTAATTCACAATGTCCTTTTCATCTTGATTCACACGAAACATGGATTTTTTCAAAAAATCTTATTCAAAATAAAGGTTTAATTTATTCAGATCCACTTTCAGAATTATTTGAACATAAGATTTTTTATCATTTCGGTGGTCATATTTCAAATAATAAGCTTTACCCAATTAGGACTTATGGAATTATATTTTTAACCTACTTTGGTTTGTTATTAGGATATAAAGTACCATTTTATTTAATCTCTTTATTAGGAACAATAGGAGTTATTTTTTATTATTTATTTACTAAAAACATATTTAATAAAAAAATTGCTTTAATATCTACTGTATTTTTTAGCTTATCATATCCTATGATCAATTGGAGCAATCAACTTATTAATAATGTTCCTGCTTTTTCCTTATTTATTACTGGTTTATACTTTGCGTCCAATATATTAACAAATAAAAATAATAGGTTATCTAATTATATTCTTTCTGCTTTGTTTTTTTCATTAACATCTTGGATGAGGTATGAATATTTAATATTTATATTATTCCTAATTCCATGGATTTATAAAACGAGAAAATCAATTAAATTAAAATATTTTATTATATCTATATTAGTGTTTATCCTTTTATTAACTCCCATATTTTTTATAAATTATTACTTACATAAATCCCCCTTTACTTTCGGATTTATAGAAGCCAGGCAAATTCCAGTAAAATTATCAGATAAAATAGTTAAACATGAAACAAGTAAAAATGGGGTGCTTAATAAAATTATAAATACTTTTTTATGGATATATAACAATTTTTTATTAGTGCTAATTAGATTTGACTTTATTATATTAATAAATAATCTTAAATATTATTTATATGATATATTTCCAGGATTAATAATATTCTCTATATTAGGATATCTTGTTATTTTTAAAGAAAGAGAAAAAAACAAACTAAATTTTGTAATCTTTTCACTAATTTCTTTAATATTTCAGATATTTACAATAATTCCTAAAACATTATTAAGATCGGAAGATATAATAATTGGAGGTCCAATTCCTCGATATTTTTTGCTAATTTATTGCTTTGTTATACTAATTTCAGCATTTTTTATTCTTAGCCCTTTTAAAAAAATTATAAAAATAAGAAAGATATATTATATAATCACTACATTATTGATTACTATTACAATTTTAAACACATCCTCATTAATGATAGGAAGTAGTGTTTCTATTCTTACCCACAATAAAAAGAAGCAGATAAGCAAAATAAACTTGATTATAAAAGATTTTCCAAATAACTCAATAATTGTTGGAGACCGCAGATTCTTTTTACACGGAATAACAGAAAGGAAGACTTTAGATTTAAATAAAATTGAAGTAAAAGAGAAAAAAGAAAATTGTAAAATAGCGACAAATTATATAAAAACTTTATTAAATCTGAATTATCCTATATATATCATTGAAAAAAATTATCTTAATTTAACAAACCACATACAAAAAAATGAAAATGATTTAATTATTGAAAAAGTTATATCGGAGGGTTATTTTGAGATATATAAAGTCTTTTATAGAGAAAAATAATGAGAACCTTAAGCTTTTACTCAGGATAAATAGAACAATATTCACAATTATAACTGTTATTTATTTATTATTACTTATAATAAATCAGTTCTGGAATAAAATCTTTCAAGAATATCTAAATATAAATGCAATTTTTATCTTGTTATTAATAAGTGGTACATTCTTTCTGATACCCATAACTAAAGAAGAGAAAAAGGTTAGCCAAATAAGAAAATTAGAAAGAAAGGATATATTTTTATTCTTGATTATGGGGTTAATTTGTTCAGTTTTAGTTTGGGTTAAAATAAAAGATTTTGGAACAATATCATATATAATTTCTATAATGTCTGGCTTGTTAATATTATCTTTATCAATATTACTTTCCTATTAATATATAATTCGTATTGAAATAAAATTATTTCAGCTATCTCCCAATTCCTTTATAAACTATTCCACTATTAATAATTTTATCTTTATTTAAACAATTTCTACCATCAATTATGACTTCAACACCATTTTTCTTGAGTTTTTTTATATCTATTTCTCTAAACTCATCATGTGCAGTAACAATAATAATGCATTTTGAATTGAGAGCAGAGTTTAGACTATCTACAGTTGACATTTTTTTAATATATGGATCATATACTTTTAATTTTGCACCCATGTCTTTTAATCTTGATACAATTTCAAATGATGGACTTTCACGAATATCATCAATATTAGGTTTATATGAAATTCCCAATATGCTAATTTCTGTGTCCTTAATACATATACCAATTTCATTTAGTCCTTCTATTGTCCTCTGCACTGTATATTCAGGCATAGATCTATTAATACTTCTTGCGAGTTCCAAAAATTTATGTTCAAATCCACTATCTTTAGCTTTTTCAATTAAATAATATGGATCAACTGATATACAGTGACCTCCAACTCCACAACCTGGATAATGAGGTATAAAAGCAAATGGTTTTGTTGCAGCACTTTCTATTACCTCTAAAACATCGATTTGTAATTTATCAAATGATTTTGCAAGTTCATTAACAAATGCTATATTTATATCTCTAAAAGTATTTTCTACTATTTTTGTTGCTTCAGCAGCTTCTATGGAAGACAATCTTTTAATTGGTGAATTAATAATTGATTCATAAAAAATTGCAGACCTTTCTCTACCTTCATCACTTAATGCACCAATAACTCTTGGAATATTTTCAATTGTCCATTTTTTATTTCCAGGATCTATACGTTCGGGGCAATGTGCAAGATGAATATTCTTTCCTATTTTAAACTCACTTTTTTCCAAAATAGGTTTTACTATCCTCCTGCATGTTCCAGGAGCAACTGTTGATTCAATAACAACTAACTGCCCATTATTTATGTTTTTTGCAATTGAATCTAATGTTGATTTCAATGGTTTAAGATCTGGTGTATTGTCTTTTTTTATTGGAGTTGGAATACATACAATTATAATTTCTGATTTATCTATAACTGAGAAATCGGTTGTGGCATGAATTTTATACTTCATATTTTCAACAATATAATCTTCTTCAATCGGACTTCTACCATCATTAATAATTTTAACTTTATTTTTATCTATATCGATACCAAATACTTTATATCCCTTTTTTGATGCCAATAGTGCAACTGTTAAACCTACATATCCAAGTCCAACAATTGTTATACTACTTTTCCTCATTCTTTCTATCATATCTATCTAATTTACTGTTATATAAAATTTTTTCTAAAAGTTTCCTCTGCCTATCACTTATATCAGCAATTAAAGCTAAAACAATTATTAAAAACCCAATTATTAACATTACTGCACTAAATTCAATAAGCGAACGATAAGGGGAAGTATGTCCTGTTAGAATATATCTTATAAACACGAGTAATCCACTTAATAAACCAATACTGAATATAAACAATCCAGGAATACCAAAAAATTTTAAAGGCTTATAGTCCCTCATTGTTTTCATGATAATCGTTATTACATTAATTGCATATGACAATGGGTTTTTAATAAGACGAGATTTTCTTTCATCTTTATATATGACTTCTATTGGAATTTCTTTGATTCGAAGTTCCTCTTCAACTAAATTTAAAAAAACTTCTTGTGTGTATGTATAATCTCCAAAAATATTTAATTTTAATGCTGCCTTTTTTGAGTATGCCCTAAATCCGCATTGAGTATCTGTAAATTCCCGATTAGTCAATATATTAATAATTTTAATTAATATCTTATTACCAAATTTTCTGATAAATTGCATGTCTGGTTCAAAATTTTTATCCATAAATCGTGAGGCAGTTACAAAATCTGCTTCATCATTTAGTATGGGTTCAATTAATTTCGGAATATCTTTTGGATTAAATTGTCCATCAGAATCAATACTTACAATTATATCTGCATTTTTTTCAAGTGATGCATTTAAACCGGTTCTAAAAGCTGCACCTAGCCCTTTATTTGTGGGGTGAGAAATAATTTCATCTGCACCAACATCTTTTGCAACTTGTACTGTGTTATCGTTGCTTCCATCGTCTATAACTAAAATCTCAACACAATCTATTCTATTTATATTTCTTGGAATTCCCTCTATTACACCTTTTATATTCGCTTCTTCATTATATGCTGGAATTATCACACAAGTTTTTAAACCATTTTTTTTCATTCTTTATTTATTCTCTTTAAGATTGTAAATTCATTAAATTTAAAGTTTTCAGAATATTTGATTATTTTACATCATTATTTATACTTTTGCATATATTTTATTAAAAAATATTTCTTCGAAGAAGGAAGTGTACAACTTATATTTTAGTAAATAATCTATCCAAATAAATAATCTGAAATTAAAATTTAAAGGTTTGAATTTTGTACAAGACTACCTTATAATAAAAAACTGAGATAATAGACAATTGAATATTTATAAAATTCCCTATTTCTATTTATCTATGTTTTTTAATGATTAAAGAAATTGTAAATTTTTATATGATATAATTTTTAAGCATTTTAGTATTAAAGGCTCAACTATTGTTGTATTAATGATAACATTGCAAGTTTTTATATTCAATTTATTAGCAGAATTAATAATAAAAATTTCAAAAAATTAAAAAATCTTGTAATCTCTCAGAATAATTTATAAAGCTATAGAAAGATAACAGATAAAATCAATCATAAGAAGTAATTTTAAGTTGTGAGGAAAATGGAAATTTTTGAGTTATTAAGAATAATTTTTGGCTCTGTATTCATATTGTTTCTGCCAGGGTTGGCATGGAGCTTTGTCTTTTTTAAAAAAGATGAGATTGATGTCATAGAGAGGATTGCTTTGTCCTTTGGGCTTTCCATTGCTCTTGTTCCCTTGGTTGTCTTCTGGTTGAACTGGCTATTAAAAATAGATATTAATACCATAAATGTTACAGCAGTAATTCTTGGCCTAATCGGTTGTGCGTTAATTATCATACTGAAAATGGGAGGGTTTTCACAAAAAAAGAAACCCTCTGATGGAAAGAGGGGAACGGTTTAAGATATGAAAGTAATTCTAATAGGCACACTACTACCAATAAAATATATTAGTCCTTACTGTCAGAGATCGCCCAAATCACTTTCAAAAAGAGTAGAATTTGAATTCATTAGATTTAAGAAACTCTATCTAGATTTTTTATATCCTGTTGCTACTAAATTATATTACGAGAATTACAAAACTCATGAGATAAAAAATGCAGAAATCAGAAATATTTTAACATTTTATAATCCATTCTCTTGGATTTAGGATGGATTGAGTGTTGAAGGTGGAATAAGATGAAAGTGTGTATTGCTCAGAATGTCAGTTTGTCAGACCATCTAGCATTGTCTACTTACCTTAGAAGTATCTCTAAATACTTAACAAAACAGAAGGACATAGAACTTATATTGCTACCGCTAAGAGGCTCAAAAGTTCCTGAAGATTTACCGAATAATATAGATGTTTGTGAAATAAATGCAAGTTTATATTCAATAAAAGGAAATTTGAGATATGCTATTGGCTTATATAATAAACTTAAAGAACTGAATAAAAAAGAAGATATAGATTTGATTCATTGTTTATACCCAAATTCCTCCGTTTTAGGAGCTGCATTATTCAAAAGAAAATCACAAGAAACGAAAATTGTCTATGATATCAGAAGCCCCTGGATAGAAATGAGTCTTGAGCGTGGATCAATTCCACGGTATTTGGCACCGATATATCACAAGGTTTCGTATTTCAGTGAATCTTTTCTTGATAAATATGTGGATGGATATATTTTCATTACTGAAGGACTCAAAAGGTTTTACGAAAATAAAATAAAATTAGATTCGAAGCCTTCTAATATAATTCACTCTGGTATTGACCTGAACCTCTTTTCAAGAAAGAACCCAAGCATAATAAGAGATAGGTATAATCTAAAGGATGATGATTTCCTTTTAGGATATGTCGGTGGAATATCTCGTATGAGAGAGTTAGATTTCATTCTAGGAGCTTTTCAAAAATTAACTGGGATAAATGAAACTTATAAACTCATGCTCGTTGGAGACGGTGATGATAAAAAACATCTGGAGACATTAGCCCAAAAATTACAGATACAAAACAAGGTCATTTTTACAGGAAAAGTTCCTTACGAACAAGTTTCTTATTACGTGTCTGCATTCGATGTGGGTCTATGTCATTTACCTGATAAGCTTATTTTTAGGTACAGCTTCCCGATGAAAATTTTGGAGTATCTTGCTTGTGAAACACCTGTTTTAGCTTCAGACATCGAAGCGCATAGAGAGATAGCAAGAAAACTCGATAAAAATATAATATTATATAATTTCATAGATATATCAGACTTTATTGATAAAGTTCTGAAGATAGTTAAGCAATATTATCCAAAGAAAAACAATTATACCTTATTAAGCAAATTCTCATGGAGAGATATTTCTAACAAATTGAAATTTTTTTATGTAGGCATACTACGATGACAAGTGTATTGTATATAACAAGTGAGATATATCCCTTTAAAAAGGGTGGTCCCCAAAATGTTTTATATAATCTTGCAAATAGATTAAGTGACAGTGTTGACATTCACTTATTATGTATACTTCCTAAAAACCCAAATTTTTTACATAATTATTATAAAAATGTAAAATTTCATCCAATAAAAGAAAGAAAGCTTCCTTTCTTAAAATACCTTTATTATAATATTGCTTATTTTAGCAAAATCAAAAAATTACTTAACAGCTTTGACATAATTCATTTTCAGATCCTTCCTGGAGCTAAAGTAGGGGTGATTCCTTATTTATTAAGTAGAATGAACATTAAATATCCTGCAAAAATATTAACTATCTATGATTGGATACCAATGGAATTAACATTTTATGATTCTTTTTTAGATAGAATTAGACATAATATTCATTGGTCTGTATCTAAATATAATCTCGCTTTTTTTGATAAGTTTGTTGTAAATAGCACTTTCATGAAAAATATTTTAGAAAATGTTGGATTGAAAAACATCAAAGTGATTCCAAATGGTATTAATTTTAAGGAATGGCAATCTAAGGAAAAAATAAAGTTGGAGGGGAGTATAAATCTTTTCTTCTGGGGCAAACTATATTCTAAAAAAGGAGTGGAATATCTATTGAAAGCATTTTCATTTATTCATAATGAATATGATGTTAAGTTATATATAGGAGGTAGTGGACCAAAAGAGAAAAAATATAAAAAAATGGCTAAAACAATAGGGATAGAAAAAGATGTCATCTGGTTAGGTTTTTTGGACAAATATTACCTAAGAAAGTATTTAATTTCTAGTGATATATGCATCTTACCTTCTCTCTATGAAGGCTTCGGTATTGCTATTCTGGAGGCTATGGCAGCTGGAAAGGCTATAATAACTTCAAATTTTGGAGGGCAAACAGATTTTGCTAAGAACGAGTATAATTCTATTCTAGTAAATACAAAGAACCCACTAGAAATTTCAGAAGCCATTATAAATTTGATTAAATTTTCGCATAAGAGAGGTGAATTAGCAAAAAGAGCAAAACAAACAGCAAAAAACTATGATTGGAATAGAATATCTAAACAATATGTAAAGTTTTACAAGGGTGTTCTTGAAAAATGAAGCAACATAAATATTATTTTTTGTTAATACTCGTTTTATCAATTTTTCTAGTATTTGGATTAATAGAGGTTTTTAGAGTAGAAGGATTGTATTCTTATGATCCTTATTACCATATGCACTTAGCTAAATACGTAGAGGCTCAACATCCTTTTGCTACAGAAATACCGGCGTATAATGGACAAATACCAATCCAATACCCAACGAGTTTACGTCTTTTGACTGTATTGATCCACATGATATCAGGATCAACATACCTATACATCTATAAAGTATTTGGATTATTTTGTATTATTTTTCTAGCGCTAAGTTTGTATATTACGATACATCGTCTTATCAAATGTGAGCTCTATGCCATATTTTCTGTACTGTTGTTCCTCTCCGCTCCATACCTTATATATAGAAGCTTTATAACTTTTCCAGAAAATTTAGTTTCGGTGATTCATGTTTTAATCTTTTACTCCATATTAAAAATCTGCCAAGAAAAAAGAGCTACACATTTTGTCATTTTATCCTTATTTCTATCATCAGCCCTATATATTCATTATCGATCTTTCATAATCCCTATATCAATAGTTGCTATCTTTTTCTGTTGGTTGATTTTAAAAAAAATCCTAAATAAAAATGTTAGTACAAATATTAATAGAAATCTATTGTATGCATCCTCTTCTTTCTTACTATTATCAATACCCATGCTCGGTCTCGTAATTAAGCAATATGTACTCTACCTTAAGGTGAATGTTGGGGAAGATGCTCTTTGGAAGCCATACGCTATAGGCACAGCTCAATATGCCATTCAAAATTATCAAAATAGTTTAGGAATTCTACTAATTTTATTTATGTTATTAGGTATTGCTATATTGCTCATTAGAATAATCAAAAAACCAAATATTATCTCTCTACTACTGTTGTTTTGGGTTACTTTTACATTTTTATTAACCTTAGGACCAAAACTTGAAGTATGGATACCCCCCTTAAGAATGTTGACTTATTTTGCAATTCCAATATGTATAATATCAAGTTTCAGTATAAAAAAAATAATAGGGGTTATAAAAGGGAGCAATAGTATCTCAGTTCTCACTTTCGCATCATGTATACTTCTTCTTTATACATTAACATTACCAACAATACATGGGTCGGTGTGTGTAGGTCAAAATGAATTAGATGCTGCTAATTGGATAAATACCAATGTATCAGAGGATTCCATTATCCTCGTTTATAATATCGATCTAATAACTATTGGAATATCTAAATACAACTTAATTGAGAGTAGACAAGATATCTTAGATAAGATTTTCTCTACACCATATGATAAAATTAATAGAGTTCTCCCCAACTTCTATCCAAACAAGAGTATATACATCATAGCAAAGGAACCTATAAAAACATTAGGATTTGATGAGCTTACGAAAGTATTCGAAAAAGGAGGAATAAAAATATTCTATTATCGGAGTAAATGTAATTGCCTAGATAGGAGTTTTTTAACATGATAAATATTGATTTAATAGTCGGACCTGCAGAAAAAAAAGAGAGAGGGATTTCCTATTATGTAAATGGATTATGCACTACAATTAAAAACTATGTATCGATCAAGATAATAACATATGATCCGATCTCATATTCCTTAAAACCTTTTTTCAATCTTGTATACTATCCAAAGATAATACAAAACAAAAGAAGGCCTAATGCTATTGCCCACATAACACATCAAGGATATGCATACTTGGCATCTCTCTTAAATTTACAACCGTTAATCGTGACTTGTCATGATATAATCCCACTAATTTTCTATAATAATATAAAAAAATTAAAATTTAGATATGCTGTCTCAGGAATAAAAAATGCAGATAAAATAATCGCAGATTCATATAACACAAAACAAGATATAATCAGCTATCTTAAAATACCTGATGAAAAAATTAAAATAATCCCTCTTGCAGCTGACAAGATATTTCAACCTTTGGATGAAGTAATAATCTCTAAGATTAAACAAAAATACAATTTTGATTTCCCACTCATTTTGTATGTTGGTACATTAGAACCTAGGAAAAACATCCCAACACTTATTAAAGCATTTCGTAAACTTAAAAAGGAAGGATTGCCATATATATTACTTGTTACTGGTAAAAAGGATGAGAAATATAAAAAGATATTTGAAATGGTGAAAAAATTAAATCTTCAAAAAGATGTAATCTTTACTGGATATGTCCCAAAAGAAGATCTTCCCGCAATATATAATGCTGCAGATTTATTCATTTACCCTTCATTATATGAAGGGTTCGGTTTGCCTCCTTTAGAAGCAATGGCTTGTGGAACCCCAGTAATCACATCAAACACTTCATCTTTTCCAGAAGTTGTTGGTGATGCTGGAATTATGGTGAATCCTCATGATGTTGACGAATTGGCTAAAGTAATGTATGAAGTTCTAACCAATAATGGGCTAAGGGAGGACATGATTAAAAAAGGGCTAAGAAGAGCAAAGATGTTCAGCTGGGAGAGAACAGCGAAAGAAACATTAGAAGTTTACCAAGAGGTTTGTTATGAAAATTAAAGTTTTTTCAAGATATTTTCCACCTGACTTTGTGGGAGGTGGTGAATTAAGTACTTATTATGTTTGTAAGGAACTTAAAAAAATGAAAAACAGTATAACTATCAACACCCTCTCAAAAGTAAAATCAAATGAATTTGATATTCATACCTTAAAAAAACCCAATGAAATATTTGAGCTTCATGAAAAATCATATTCTGAAAAAATTACAAAAAAGAATATATTAACTGAATTAGATGTAAATTGGGCCTCTGATTTTTTTGGTGCAGCTGTACTATATACTATAAAAAATGTCAATTCAAAGAAAATTGCAACAGTAAGAGATTATTGGCCCTTATGTGGATGTAATTTGTGTTTACTTTCTAATGGTTCTTTTTGTAATAAATGTAATCTAAGAAATATATTCAGATGTATGAAAATAAAGGAATCCTCTTTTCTAAGAAAGCCTATCCGCATTATAAGATACCGAATTAATCAAAAATTCAGAGGTGGTATCTTATCTTATTTCGACCATGTTGTTTTCCCTAGTGAATATCTTGCTAAAATAGTAAATAGTAGACTACATTTGAAAGATTATTCAATTATTCCTAATCCTATTCCCAGAGAGTATTGTAATAAAGTTTATAAAAAGGAATTTTTCAACAGGATTTTATTTGTTGGTGTTGTTAGAGAATATAAAGGTATAAAAACTCTTATTTATGCAATGAAATCAATCTCTAAAAATGATAAAAAAATAAAATTAACCATTATAGGCGCAGGAGATATTGATAAATATAGAAATCTTGTAAAAAAACTGGGAATTTCAGAACAAATAGACTTTACAGGTAAAATACCTTTTAATAAAATTATTGATTTTTATGATAAAGCAGATATATTAGTTGTTCCTTCTTTGTGGCTTGAACCTTTTGGTAGAACAATAATAGAAGGGATGGCCAGAAAATGTGTAGTTATTGCTACAAATCATGGGGGACCAAAAGAGATTATAGAACACAATAAAACTGGATTCCTATTTGAATCTGGTAACCATAAAGAATTGGCAAAGATTATATTAAATTTATATAATGAAAAAGTGAAAATGAAAACAATTCAAAAGAATGCTAGAAAACACGCAATTGATCAATTTCAACCTAGAGAAATCGCAAAGGCCTATAATCATTTATTTAAAGAAATTTTCTAATTCCTATTTCTGAATTCTTCTAACATATTCTTATCTTCATTAATTAGAATATATTTTATATAATCTTTGATTAAACCTTTTAATATTATAATGTTTTTCTACAAATTTTCTTCCTTGTCTCCCCATTTCTGGCTATATTTATAGATACTCAATAAAATATTCTAATTTATTGGACAGTTTAGTTTGAGACTAAAAATCTTAATAAAAAATATTTTTCTTATTTAAAGTATTCATCTTATCAATTACATTTTCTTTTTTGTATTTGCAATTTCTTATCATTTTATCTAATCTACAATTTATTTTGTCAATATCCATTCTATTCCCTCAATCAAAAAATAGTCTAGTTGATCAAAAATTCCCCAATAATTCAAAAAACTCTGGACAGCCCAACCTATCAAACTTGCGGTTATAAGTTGGAATGATTATGCTTACCTTTGGACTTTTTGTCATAGTTATTCTCTCTCTATTTTCTTCAATGTAAAAACCTATGTTAAGGATTTTCAAATATTCTATATGTTCGTTCAATATTAAATCCTTCTTTTTTAATGTATTTAATAATTTTATTCTTTGAATAATTTTCTTTTCCCATTTTTCTACACTACTCTCCATTGAATTTATTAATATTTCCCAAACACCTTTACTAAAACTTTCTCCATTACATCCCAACTATATTTTTCTATGAATTTTTGTCGAGCTTTACAACCCATCTCATTTGCTTCTTTAGGATTATTTAAAATATATTGAATGGTCTCTGCCAATTGTTCTGTATTTTCAAGCTCTACAATCCAACCACATCCATCCAAAATTTCAGGAAGGTCAGAAACGTTAGTTGCAATTATTGGTTTTGCCATCGCCATTGCATCAAATACTTTTGCTGGAAGTTGACCAATTGTTGCAAAGTTTCTTCTCTGAGGTATCACTAAAACATCAGCCATAGCCAAAAAACATCACAACTTTTTTACCATCTTCAATTTTGTATTTTTCTCTTATCAAATTTTTATTAAATCCTTCTGGATTGAGGACATCAGTGTCTCTTCCATTCTAGACTATTGTCCCGCCAAATTTTTCTTTTAGAAAGGTGTTTAAAACTATGATTTCATCAGCAAGATGAGATAACTGATCACTAAATAAATTGCTCCAATAAGAGCCTATGTTATAAAGATAAAGAGCAGAAGCTGCTAAAGATTTAAAACGATGAAATGTTATGCGATATGTGATGTTTATGTTTGTCCTTCAAGACTTGAGGGATTCGGATTGAGAGTTTTAGAAGCAATGGCTGCAGGAAAGCCCATTGTTGAAACAAATGTTGGAGCAATGCAAGAGATCGTAAAGAGTGGAGAAAATGGGATTTTAGTTGAGTTGGATGACATAAATGGATTATCGATTGCTACTTGCACATTTTTGCAGAATAAAACGTTAGCAGAGGATGTTGGAGAAAGAAATGTAAATTATGTAAAAGAAGGGTTTAATTGGAAAAAGAATGCAAAAGAAACTGAACAACTATACACCCAATTAGCAGGTCTATAAAATGTCATATAAAAGACGATTACTCATCACTATTATAACATGTCTTTTGCATATCTTTTGTTAATACCGGTTGCAGCTTATTTTGGATATTTCCCAATGATTATAAATTCCGAAGTTACTAATATTTCCATATTCATTTTAGTTTTTCTCTTAACCTCATTGTTAATCTATGGAGCATTCATAATAAAAAATCTACCAATATTTATTTCCTCTTGCCGCAATTACTAATCTTTATTTTTATAGCAAGAGCAATACCAAATTTGAGATTGTCTTATCCCCCTCTACATGATCCTTATTATCATTATGTTTGCACTTTAAATGTTCTCAGATATAAAACACTTAAGCCTGTTTTGGGCTGGTGGTATTCTCGTGTAAATACGCAACTACACTGGCCAGATATGCATTTGTTGACTACTGCATTGGGACATATAACCGATATAGATATTATGAAACTCTTCAGATTTCAAGAATCTGTAATGGGTATGATATTCTTTTTTGCGGTATTCATCTTAGCAAAGACTGTAACAAATAGTGATAGGATAGCAATGTTATCAGCATTATTTGCATCTATCAGTTATATTATCATTTTTTATCAATCCGAATATCATTCTCAAGGATCTGCTATTGTATTGCTAATTTTACTTTTATATACTTTCATCAAATCCAGATCCAGATTGGTAAATAACATTTACTCTTGATATGTTGCACTCATTTTTTGTACATCCTTTATGTTATCACACTATTTTACGCCATTATTTTTCGCGTTGATATTCAGCATGTATCTGATAGTGCTATTAATGATAAGAGCTTTGTCTCCTTATATTATAAGAGACAAATTTTATAAAATAGTTAAAAACATTAAATCAGATTACATTCTCTTCATAACAGTAATTGTGTCCGCTCTTGCGTACCATTTTGTAGTTTATACAATGTCTATGGAGGACTTTACACATGTGGCAATAAGTAAACCTGCCCTACACAGTCGTTTGGTACTTATTGAACAACTAGATGTTCCATCACTCACCTCAATTTTGCGTTCATCAAAATGGGGTCTGTTTATACTAGCAATAATATCCATATTATGGATAATCAAGACAAAGAACATGAATGAATTTCGTCTGGCTGTTCTATTTATCTGCACTGTTTTCGCTGGTGCAATAGAGTATTATGTCATTGCTTTAGTGTTGGATCGTATAATAGGCTTCTATATCCCCGTTGCAGCGGTTTTTGGATCGTTAACTTTATTTAGATTTAGAGATGAGTGGTTTAGAGACATCCAGAAAAATAAAAAGGTGATATTAGCTGTGTTAATTTCTTCAATACTTATAACATGTGGATTTTTCAATTCTCAGACACCTGCTTATTTCTTTCAGGATTCTGAAATAAATACATATTATTGGTATTCTAATAGGTTACCAAAGATGGATGAATATAAAATAGCAGAGGAATGGACTGGCAAGTATATACTACAAGACTCAACGATTGGAGTGGAATTTGATACACGTATAATACCATTTTTATAAATTAATATGGTACGACCAATTATCCTCTCCCTGGTGGGTTTATCATATATCTCCTATTATATTCCAAGCTAAGTATTGGTGGAGCGTAGTCGAAAAGAAAATTAATGAAATCAAACCAGATTTGATCATAACACAACTAAATTTTGGTCCACCTTCCATTGAAGCTGCAGTTAAATATGACATTTCATCAATTCTGTTCATTAGAAACTATGAACATTTTGTTTTATTGACTTTATCAGAGGAACAGATTGTACTAAACAACGTAAAAAGTGTATTGCTTTCCAAAATAAAATACATTTTTTAGCTGCAGAAAAATGGTTGGAGTAGAGAAGTGTTAACAAATGCGGATCTTGTAATAGCAAATAGTAAGTTTGTTGCGAAAATCACAAAAGAGTGGTATAACATTAAACCAATGATTCTATATCCTAGTATAGATACTACAAAATATTTATACAAACAACATTCTAAAAAATATATTACTTTGATAAACCCAACAAAGAGTAAAGGAGTGAATATATTTCTAAAAATTGCAGAATCGGTTCATGATAAAAAATTCCTTGTTGCAGGACTTAGAGAAAAAACATTACATAGGAGGATTACTAACTTAAACAATATTAAGTTTGTTGAATGGACTAATAGAGTAGAAAATGTATATAATAAGACAAAGATACTGCTTATGCCAGTGGAATGGTCAGAACCATTTGGGAGGATAGCTATAGAAGCTGGACTCAATGGAATACCAACTATTGCCAGTAATAAAGGCGGTTTACCAGAAGCCGTTGGTGAGGGGGGGAATTCTCATAGACGATGTATATGACATAGATAAGTGGCTTGAAGCAATCCAATCATTAGAAAATAAGGCACTGTATAATAGGCTCTCAGAAAATGCAAAAAGGCATGCACAAAAATTTGATTTTGAGAATACCTTTAAAGATTTTAAAGAAATTGTGAAGAGGAAACTTGGAGTGGAGTTATAGAAATGAAAGTAATCTATTCAATTGGGGTAAAATTTGCAGGTGGTGGAATTGGAGATACAGCATACCATGCAGTAAGTGGGATCTATAAATATGGACATCTAAAGAGAGTAATAGTGTTAGGAGCAGATAAAACGGAGATTAGTGAGGATAGAATCATAAATATCTCCTTGCCACTAAAGCCACCTCTACCAAGCAAATATTACAATCTTTTTAAGGATTGGTATTTCGATAAAATGACAACCAAGTATATTGATAAATGTAATATCTTTCATGGTTGGAACGGACAATGTCTTTCATCATTGAAAAAAGCAAAAAAGCTTGGAGCAAAAACCATTGTAGAAAGGGCTTCGTCACATATCCTTTATCAAAATAAGCTATTAGTAGATGAATATAAAAAACATGGTATTCATGCTAAACCAATACTTGATTATGTTCTTAAAAAATCTGTTAAAGAATACGATGTTGCGGATTATGTAACAGTTCCTTCTGATTTTGTATACAATAGTTTCATTGAGCAAGGGTTTGATGAGAATAAGCTGATTAAAATCCCTTTTGGTGTTGATACAGATAAGTTTAAGCCAGGAAACAAGAAAGATGATATATTCAGAGTTTTATTTGTAGGCCAAATTAGGCTTAGGAAAGGTTTTCAATATCTATTAGAGGCGTGGGAAGAACTTGACTTAAAAGATGCGGAATTAGTTTTAGTTGGTGGCATTTTAAGAGAAGCGAGGGAACTCATGGATACCTATAAAAATAGCAAAAATTTTAAGTTAATGGGATTTGTCCAGGATGTTGTGAAAATATATCAAAATTCTTCGATTTTTGTATTCCCATCAGTTGAAGAAGGAAGTGCGTTAGTTTCATACGAAGCGATGGCGTGTGGGTTACCAGTTATTGTGACAACAAACACTGGTTCAGTGGCAAGAGATGGAGAAGATGGTTTTGTAATTCCAATAAGAGACGTAAAAGCAATAAAAGAAAAGATACAATATTTTTATGATAATCCGGAAGAAATAAAAAGAATGGGAAGGAACGCAAGAGAATATATTGAAAAATATACGTGGGAAAGATATGGAGATGGGTTGGTGAAGGCTTATGAAAAGGTGATTTAAATTAGCATGAAGAATAAATTATTGAAAATACCGTTAGCACGGCAAGTATATAGTATAATCGGCCCTGCGTCGGGGGATACCATAAGGCAAGTAGTGCAGAAACCAATTGTTTTGAAATATTTAAATCAGCCACTGGGCAAAACATTAGATATTGGATGCGGCTCTGGTTTATATACACAGTATATCGATAAACGCTCTTCATATGTTGTTGCAGTGGATGTTCAGCTATCAACCCTCTTATCTAATAAAGACAAAAAATATATGCATACCTCATGGGTATGTGCAGATATACAAGCTCTGCCTTTCAAGGATTCTTGCTTTGACACTGTTATATGTACTGAAGTGTTAGAGCATGTGGATGATGATTTGAAAGCCATACAGGAAATTGAGAGGGTATTAAAGAGAAATGGAAATCTAATTTTAAGTGTTCCTGTCCCACCAGCGCCAATTAATGAGGAAAATCATTCTGAGTATGGGCATAAACGAGAAGGATACACATATAATCATATAAAAGGTCTATTGGAACGATTCAATCTGAAAATTGTTAGGCATGATTTTAACTTTCTGATTTTTTCACGTTTTGCCTTCAAATTATTGAATTGGTATGTTAAAAATATAAATGTAAGACCTCCAAGATTCCTTATTATGCTTATTTCAAGTTTAGATTATTTACTTTTATTTGGAAGTAAGGAACGATTTAAACCATATGATATCGTGATTAAAGCTAAAAGCATGATGGTGTGAAAATGAAAGTCGTAATTTTATGTGGTGGCATGGGCACAAGACTAAGAAAAGAAACAGAATATAAACCAAAGCCCTTGTTAGAAATCGGCGGAAAACCAATTCTATGGCATATTATGAAAATATATGCTCATCAGGGGTTTAAGGATTTTATTCTTTGCTTAGGCTATAAAGGTGAAATGATTAAAAGGTATTTCTATAATTATGAGATCTTAAATAATGATTTTACGATAGAATTAGGCAGCTATAAGCATATAGAAATTCACAGTAATCATAAAGAAAAAGACTGGCGAGTTACTCTGGCTGATACAGGAGAGAAGGCTTTGAAAGGTTCCAGGATAAAGAAAATAGAAAAATATGTAAAAGGTGATTTATTCATGCTTACCTACGGAGATGGTGTAGCAAACATAAATCTGCATGAATTACTGTCTTTTCATAAAAGTCATGCTCACATAGGAACGGTAACTGGTGTCCGTCCACCATCAAGATTTGGTGAAATGATAATTAAAGATAACAAGGTTGTTTCATTTACTGAAAAACCACAAGTTTCTGAGGGTTTGATAAACGGTGGTTTTTTTGTGTTTAATCGAAAGATTTTCGACTATTTATCAGAAGATGATAATTGTGATTTTGAAGTGGGATCTTTAGAGCAGTTGGCAAAGGACAGCGAATTAATGGTATATAAACTCAAGGGGGAATGGGCATGCATGGATACTTTTAGAGATATGAAATATCTTAATAAGTTGTGGCAAAGCGGGAAAGCATTTT
>JRER01001558.1_pt1 | contig 18322 bp, 25 predicted proteins | sample 210161 | NCBI WGS metagenome assembly JRER01 (sample SAMN03019618, study PRJNA260268) | marine sediment metagenome | biome: Marine; feature: Sediment; material: Clay; isolation source: clay from marine sediments 136 meters below sea floor depth collected from... | place: New Zealand: Canterbury...
CCCGGTTATACCACCAGGGTTGAAGATTTTCTGGGACTTTGATTGCTACATGCGAGGCGAAGGGGAGCGGGCCAGTTCTCAAGGAGCGCTCTATCTGACCAACATACAGCAGTTCTATGAGCGTCCGGATAAGGCAGCGGGGGAAGAGACGGAAGAGATGACAGCTATGTTGGGGCCAAGGCCACCAGCCAGCAACGTAGAGGTGGAGGACTTTGACAAGCGCATAGCTAAACGGGGTGGCCCGTGTCTGGTTATTAACGATGAGGCCCACCATACCCATGATGAAGATAGTGAATGGAATAAAGTCATTAGAGGGCTGCACGCCACGGTTCTTGGTGGCTTGGTAGCCCAACTGGACTTTTCGGCGACACCCAGATACAGCAAAGGAGCACTATTTACTTGGGTGATATACGATTACCCGCTGAAGCAAGCCATCATAGATGGCATAGTTAAGCGTCCTATCAAAGGTATTGCCACCGGAATCCAGGAGGGCCGTTCAAACATTGCCAGCACCCGCTACGCCGCATATTTGGCGGCCGGGGTAGAGCGGTGGCGAGAATACCGAGGCCAGCTCCATCCTCTGGGCAAGAAGCCAGTTCTCTTTGTGATGATGAACGATACAGATGATGCCGATGATGTTGAGGACTACCTAAAGGTAAAGTATCCTGAAGAATTCGGGGGAGACAAGCTCCGGGTTATCCATACGGACAAGACCGGGGAGGTATCCAAGAAAATGCTTGATGAAGCCCGAAAGATAGTGAGGGAGATAGACGAATTGGGGAACCCGGTTAACTGCATTGTGAGCGTTTTGATGTTGCGGGAGGGCTGGGATGTGCAGAATGTCACCGTTGTGGTTGGCTTGCGGCCATATACTGCCAAGGCCAATATCCTGCCGGAGCAGACCATTGGCCGAGGGCTTCGCTTAATGTTCCGGGGTCTAGCAACAAACTACACTGAGCGGGTAGATGTAATTGGCAACAAGGCGTTTATTGAGTTTGTGGAGCAGCTTGAAAAGGACGAGGAGATACAACTTGAAACCTTCAATGTCGGTATAGACAAGTTGGTCATCGTCACCATCGCCCCTGACCCCAACAAGATGGACAAAGACATTGCGTTGCCGGTACTCAGTCCTATCCTGGCACGGAAGAAAACGCTGGCTGAAGAAATAGCCGGACTGGATGTCACCCTTATGACCTGCCCAGTATTGCCCCGGAAAGAGGACGACATGGTAGCGCGAACTTTCAAATACGAGGGATATGACTTCATAACCTTGAAAAAACTCATTGAACGGGAGTATGCCATCCCAGAAGCTCAGACGGCACAAGAGGTCATCTCCTACTATACTAAGCGTATTGCCCAAGATGTAAAGCTACCATCTCAGTTCGCAGTGCTGGCCCCCAAAGTGAGAGAGTTCTTGGAGACTAAGGCCTTCGGCGATAAAGTGAACTTGGATGACTCTGCTATGATAAAGGCCATAAGCAGCAATGTAGCCCAATATGTAACCGTCAAGACCTTCGTGGAGGCACTGCGGCGTCTAGTGGTTGAGGAACTGGAGCCGCACCTTTTGAACATAGGTCGTAGACTTTCTGAAACCGAACCGTTCCCGTATTCCGGGCTTACCCTTGATGCCCGAAAGACCGTTTTCAACCTGGTTCCCTGTGACAACGATTTAGAAAAGAGATTCGCCAGATTTCTTGACGGCGCCAGTGATGTAACAGCGTTTGCTAAACTGCCGGAGCCATTTGGCTTCGCGATAGAATACACCGATGCTGTTAGCAACCTGCGTTATTATGAACCAGACTTTGTGGTTATCCTATCCGATGGCGCCCATTATCTGGTGGAAACCAAAGGTCGTGAGGATGTGGACGTGGCTCATAAGGACCGAGCAGCTCAAATTTGGTGTGAGAATGCCACGCTGCTAACAAGCACTACATGGGAATACATCAAGGTGCCCCAGAAAGAGTTTGATAAACTGGAGCCTACACAGTTTTCTGACCTGCTTGTTTTTGCCAGTGCCAGGCTTATCTAAGCCAGTTCGGGGGCCCACAGGTAACATTCCGTCAGAAAGTGCAGTTTGACGTCATTGAGGAACGTGATATGCTAAAGCCGAATCTATATCCACCGGACTTTTTGGATAGCCTGGGGGGAATAAATTTATGGATATTATAGGATTAATTTTAAGTTTTGCTGGAGCAATAATAATTTTCATTTTTGGTTTACCTCCTAGGGTACGAGAGAGTGGAGTGCGTTACTTATTATTAGAAGGAGAAGATAAAGACGAAATCGAAAAAGGGAAAAGATACCGAAAGATTTCTAAATTAGGTCTATTCTTGTTAGCAATCGGATTTTTATTCCAGTTACTTGAAAAAATTATATGACATGATCAACAAAAAATTAGGGGAAGCTAAGGCAAACAATAGTAAGCAAAGCATTTAAGGAGAATTTTAATCACCAATCATTGTCGTTGATAGTCTTCGGTGCTTTAATCATTATCCCTGAAGACAACTGCCCCCCTTTGCCTTTGGCAACTCTTGTTACCCTGTAGCAGTTCAGATTGTTTGACCGCATCCAGCCCGATTTCTGTGTCCGTGTTCTTAGGTTCAGCGCTTCTACTAGCGATGAATTGATTGCACAAGAAGCCAAATTGTTCAAAACACCGGTCAGAATTATCCAACTGTCCAAAAAAATGACATTGGGCAGTATAGACCACCTGATATGGGGCCAAGTAGGGCCTTTAACCTTGGTCTTATTCTCCTGCCTCATGCCTCCGGATATCAGCCTTCAAGTTAGTAGCCATTGATAAGCCCCCTTTAGCTTATTTTGCCTCTTGCCGTAACCTCACTCCAAATCTGCTGATGGGCTACCTAATCCAAATTATACACTCACCCAGCCCTAGATAGAAGACGCCGTAGAAGGAATAGCTATTTTATGTAGTCCTAGCTGGTTTTAGCTCGTCCAGCGAGATAAGCCCCTGCTGTATTGCCAAGGCCACGGCGTGAGCCCTGTTATTGGCATTAAGCTTGGCGAGGATAACGGTGACTTCGTTCTTTATAGTCTGCTCATCAAGGTTTAGAGTTTTACCTATCTCCTTATTGGTATTGCCCATAGCCACGTAACGCAGAATCACAAACTCACGGTCTGTTAGAGGAGTATCAGCACCTTTTACCAACTTGAGCAATTGATGTGCTCTTTGCTTGCTAACTCTAAGGGCTTTGCCTATTTCAGATGATGTAGCATTAGGATACTGGGCAAGATAGCCTTCTATTAGTTCCTTTGCCTTTTTCCTACTTAATTTAGCCATTTAGTGAAGTAGCAGTTTAGGAAACCTGGTTGTTCAGTAGCTCTTTCTAGAGACCTCTTGACCTTGAGCATTGTATAGTGCAGCTGTGTCAGGGTCTTTGTTATTCCAAATAGCCTTACCATAACCGAAGCAGAAACCTCCCCATTCAGGATGAATCTCGTTTGTGTAAACTCGGATACTTTCACCGGGAGCTAAGACATAAGACGGAAATGTGAAAGAAGGGTATCCTTCGTCTATATTCTTCAATACCCACCCTTCCAAGTCTTGGGAGGCGTCACCAAGATTTGTAATCTCCACGTATTCATCGGACTCCACACAGGGCACGAGACCATCATAGAAAATATAGGTAATTTGAACATTGCTGTCAGACGGTGCTGGAGGTGAAGGTTCTGCCCATAATCCCAAGCTTGCCTCTTTCGCCTCTCTCTGAAGCTGAAGAAAAAGGTCTTGATGCTTTACATCAGGAGGATAGGTTGCAACCTGGGCATAACCGAGTCTAACAAGCTCAGCATTGACCATCACATCATCTACCCAGATATATCTAAGCAAGCGACCATATTTGTCGGTCTCTGAAACATCTTTCTCCAGACGGACTATTTTCCCCTCGACAAGCTCGCGATTCTTTTCGCTTGCTTCTTTACCAAAGTATTCCACTGGCTTTTGAGGGTGAACTGTCTCAGGGGTATCTATGCCGATATAGCGAACCTTGTATAACTTACCGCCAATATCCACTTCAATGGTATCTCCATCTATGACCCTGACAACTTTAGCTTCTACTAGAGCAGTAGGCGGTTGCTCTTGTGGTGAACTTTCATCAGTAGGCGATGGGTGCGTAGGTGGGGTAGAACTAGGTGTGGTCTCACAAGCCGAAAGCGAGCTAGTTAATAAGAAAACTAATCCTACAAGAAGTATTGAATACAATTTAGGTTTGTTTCTCATATCAAACCTTCATTGTACTAGGTGGCACAGCTCACCATTCACAATCTATCACGCAAGTCGTCAGACGCCTGCAAACCTTGCTCGGCGGTTAAGGTTCACTCTCTAATGTAGAAGTTCGCCCGCAAAGTAAGTAGCCAGTCCCCCTATACACCCTCCAACAAAGGCCAAGAACCAGGTAAGTGCGTCTGCCCTTCCCGCCCACCTTACCCTAGAACGTGGGTAAGTAAAAAGAACAAACAATCCCCACCCTATAGCTGCAATAAGATGCACCTCAAAGAATCCCGCTATCCAACCTATTAACGCACCTGGCGCTGCAACCCAAAGAATAGCTAATGGCAAATACAGTAGCAGCGGTTTCATATCAATTGCCCCCTAATTCTCCCCTCAGTGCTGCCCGAACAGCATCTACAATACTCGCACTGTCGTCCACACCTATATGTTTCTCTCGGTGTGTCCCATCTTCTAAGGTATCAACGACATAGCGTGGGCTCTCGGGTCTCTTAACGGTTTGTTTAATTAGAATTACGCCTGAATCCGGCATGGCATATATTCGCACGCCATACTTGTTGGGCATCACGCTTCAGCTCCTTTCGTTGTGTTGTTTCCACTCTACTCTCCTCTCCAAATCCGCTGGCTGCCCCAGCCTCGTATCTGCTCTGCCTTTAGCTTAAATGCTTGATTCAGTTTTCTCAAGTATTGGCCAAGGCCAATGAGCTGCGTCACTAGGCCTTTCGTTCATCTCTTGCATTTTGACTCCCTTGTAATCCTTACCATCCCATTGAACGGCATAACCCCTTTCTACAGGTTGGAAGTTATCGCCGTATATCACAATGCGGAGCCAATAGTCCCCTGGCTCGAAATAGTCCCCTGGCTTCGCACTTTTCCCCAATGTCCCAATCGGATCTTCCGTTGCCAAAAATGCATTTGGAGAATCTTCAATAATCCAGAACGTGTTGAGGTCAACAACCCTTTTGGGCGCAATATCTAGCGGCTGAAGTCCTCTATCATATTGGGAAATAGCCCACCTTAAAGGTAGTGGCTCATACCTTGTAATGAGTTCGCCTTTAGGATTTCTCACCTCGGATAGTATGGCTTCACATTTTCGTGCGAAGACCCTACCATTATTCTTAACCCTTAAACGTGGCCAGAAAACTTTGGCTTCCTCCGTTATGGCTGGGCGATATGTTGTTTGGTTCTGTCACATTGATGTTGACTAACTGTCCCCTCTTCTATACCATATCTATATGACATCTCCTGATATACTAGGCATTCTTGGATTCTCTTTTGCAGTTCTTCTTGGTATTCTTGAGCTGCATCGTTATCGTATTCCCCTTCAGCTAAGGATACGGGAGGTAGACTTAGTAGGTTCTTCAAAGGACACTTTTCTAGTTTTATTACGTGTGACGTTTGTGAATCTTGCAACACGAGGCAGGTGTGTATACCACATTCGAGTTGCTGTGCTAGACAAAGAAGTTGTTTCACAACCTCCCTACGAATATAGCGAAGATTACGATACCTTAACTTATGGACTACCCAACGCTCCGAATGTGAAAGTGGACTTGCCATTCGACGAAAAACTACAGCTTCCCCTCGATATACCCCCACACCAATCCCGAAGTGGCTGGTTTGCAATCGTGATTCGAGGGGAATCTGAGGTGGCTGGTATTCCCAAAATTCATTTGCTTTTATCTGCTGAGGATATTTCGAGGAAACTTGTCGCCAAATACGATGAAGAAGTTGAATTAAGAACTCACACCATACCCTAATCACAATATATCACCATCTGTTTTTTTAACTACGTCTGCCCAACTCTTGAATGGGGCATCAACTCCCGCAGCTTTAGCAGGTGTCTTTCCACCAATGGCAGGATGAGGTCTAAAGAAATTGTAATGAACTAACCAACCATCAGTAAATATCCTGGCTGTGCCTTTTCGCATAAATGAACGCAAGACCTTGGTTCTATCCTTGAGTGTTCCGTGGAATCGCTCAATTACTTGAGTCCCAGGTTCGGCAGTTAGCTTTTTGGCTCTAATATGTCTTGTATCAGCACCAAAAACTAATTCAATCCCGTTCAAATAGGCTGCCAGTTTGTCGGTAATCACTACCTTTGGTATTTTGTTTGCTCTTCTTGTTGCTCTCTCCATAAGAGTTTGGGCATCTTTTGTCGTTCGACCTTCCGACAAATGAGAAGCTAACAGGAATCTTGTTTTATCATCTATAATGTCCCAGAACCATTGTTTTGAACCTCCTTTTTCCTTAAGCCTTAGCATAGTCTCATCAGCTACCCAAGTCGCTCCCACTTTTATAGGCACATTATTTAGTGCTTTTGTTGCCTTGTTGGAATATTGAGTAATCCAACGATGGATAGTCATACGGTCAGGTTTAACTCCGTAGCTCAATTGTAACTGCCTCTGTATTTTGGCAAGAGAAGCACTCTCATAGAATTGGTTTAAGGCAGAGGCAATAACTTCAGTAGGGAATCTCATATTCTCTGGGGCTTTGTTGTCCATGAATGTCCTATTACATTTCTGGCATAAGTATCTCTGCGTGCCTCTGGGCGTTTTGCCGTATCGGACTACGGATTCCCAATCGCCGCAAAACTTACACTTTATAGCTATGTATCTAGCTTTTGTTACTATATTCCTTCTATGTAATATCGCCATCTCCTGATTCTCGCTACTAAAAGTTGTGGTTTTGATTCTTCTTCCTATTGTGTTCTCCTAGCTTGAAGGATATCAAATTGGCCTATTCGCTAAGCTTCTAGCAAGGCTTTACAGATTGGGCACTCAGGAACTAAGTCAAATGCCCTACTATCTGCCAATGTATTAAGCCTCTTATACAAATCTAAGTCGACAATTTCAAGAGTTAATTCTAAGTTCTTCAATGGGTATTCCTTATCTACTCTTAAATGATGCTCAAGATACTGCATGTTGAAGGTATAAGGTATCTTGACCAACTCGATTTGACCAGCACTAGTCACTTCTACCCCGTTAATGAGGTTACCCCTAACGGTAACATTTGAGTTTTCCTTGAAACGAAGCAAGGTATCCACATGTCTAGCTAGATTATAAGTCACTTGTGCGAGTTCATTGCAATGGTCAAGAAAACGTGGGTCACATTTTATACTCTTTATTTGGTCTATCTTCAATCTCTTATTCTCCGAATGTAGTTGCCATGTTATACTCCCTAATGAACTCCCAAAGATTATGAATCCAATTATTGCCCAATATTCCCAAGCTAATTTCCACATATCAATACCCATAGCACTAACTATGGGTGGCCCAAAGGTAAGAAGTGCTCCTCCTACTAGACCTGTTGTCTTCAGGACTTTCAAAAATAGTCTCATCGATACCCTCCAAGCTTAGACTACTTGAAGGATAAAGCAATTCATACATCCTAGTCAACATCAATGCTACAAGACCTGTTGTTTGACGAGATATTGGCTCGTCCAAGCTAAATGTCACCTCTAGATTTGGCTTATGGATCCAGTCGTGAATAAACTCTCTGTATATAACTGCAATGGCTACAAGACTGGATATTATGAGGGAAGCTATAGCTATCACCATTCTATCACCCCAATCCGCCTAGCTACTTATCAGGCAAAGGCGCGGTTACCGGGTTATCATCAGTTTGAATCGCTTTTCTTACCACAATTATACCCCCAACCAACCTCAAATAGAAGTCTTCAGAGTAGTGCCACATTTGAATTCAATGCACGTAGGCACATTCCTTAGCAGGCAACAAGCTGAGCAGCTATTGCCGCACCTGCACCAATTAAAGCAGCCAAAATCATACCTTTGATGAGGAGTCGCTGAGTTTTGGCTTCCCGCTGAAGCTCCCTATGCTCAATAGGCGAGTAGCCGGGATTGTATGGGAAGAAATAAGGACATTCCCGTTCTGAATTTAAGAACTGAAAAATAGCATCTTTTGACTTGCCTTTGAAATCTGAATAGCTCCATACATGCCTTGTGCAACGCAGTATGCTGAGGTCTGGATGTGTCCTGTTAGCTATTGCATCTCGTCCTTGCTGTGTGCATTCGAGAATGCCATACAAGCCTAGTTCCTTGAAGAGCTTAACCTCTTCCAAAGTTGTTGCCCAATGACCCGTACTCGCAGACAAAGCTAGAAATCCACAATTACAACACTTGACCTGTCTTCTAGCCATAGCAGAGCCCTTTCCTTCTAACCTGAGCTAAATCCCATTATACTACTAAACTACACCAAGTAAATAAGTAGTCACAAGTAGAAGACCTCTTAAAGGCAATAACTATTTTGAGGCAGTCTCAAACTAATTCCATTGCTAAAACCAAAGGATGTAGTGAAGTTTGAGGTATCCGACCAGTGCCCTCGCCAATCGTCAATGTCAGGATGCCTGAAAGCATAAATGATGGCTGCTATTAGCATCAGCAAACAAAACAGGATGTCTGGTCTAAGCAATGTCTATCCTTCTCCAAATCCACTGGCTGGGGCTACTACTTCTCAGCCTTTAGCGATTTCTTCACTCTTCCACACCCAAAGAATGGACAAAATCTAAATCCTGCCAAAATCTCCTTGACACTTTAATAAGCACCCCTTATACTAATGATAAGCAAATGGACAACCGTATAAGAATAAGGAACGGCAAGCAGACGGTTCGTATCACGGTAACCATCACTAACGACCAGCACTCCAAGCTCAAATCTTTAGCGGAATCCAACGGCTTCAACACATCAGAGCTTGTCCGTTATGCCCTGATTCAGCTATTTAAGCAGCCTTATATTTTTTTGTCCCACGAATATACCAACAATAGGCACGATGTATATCAACCATCACAAGAACACGAGGTGAAGCAGAGCTAGCCATGGCAAGAGCACGAACACCCAGTGATTTTGAAATAAGGGTAGTTTACGGGGACAAGGATCTCTCCGAGATAGAAAAGCCCTGGTCCCCTACACGGCGACTCATTCGTGAGGCTTTTATCGATGTTTGTATGTGCTCCGATTGTCATTCTGAGCCTAGCGAAGAATCTCATTGTATAGGAGGTTAAAAGGAATGCCAATTAAAGGACTCTCTGACCAGGTTCGTCTCCCCCGCCTGGGGAAAATCAGACTTGGTATTAAAGTTGAGGGGGTTAAGAATCCCTACCCCCGGCCAGTGAATTACTTTGTCTGTCCTGACTCAGTGAAGAGCGTCTTTGGCGATAGACCCAGGGAACTTCGCATCCTCTTCCCCACCGAAGACCCTTCTAAGTGGGCTTCGCAGTTCTATCGCTGCTATTCCAAATCCAGAGGCCTTATCTGTAAAGGCGATGGCGAGAGAGCCACCGCCCTCATTGATGAACATACCGCCGCTTTAGCCACTAAGGATTCTATTCACACTATCCTCAAAGAAGTGGAGTGTAACCCAGAGCATTGCCCTGAGTATGGCAAGAGCTGCCGCCGAGTGATGAATCTCCAGTTCTTGCTTCCCGATATCCCCGGCCTGGGAGTGTGGCAGCTCGATACCTCCAGCTACTGGAGCATCATAAATATAAACTCGGGCATAAAGCTGATAACCGCTCTCTGTGGCCATATCTCTATGATCCCTCTTATCCTAAGGCTTCTGCCTCAGGAGGCTCACCCCAACGGATTTAAGAAAACTGTTTACGTTCTTTCCCTGGATATCCCCGGCAAATTGACTGACATGCTGAAATATACTCAGGCGCCACAAGGCAAGGCTATTCTCCCCACTCCCGACACCGAACCGCCTGAAGACCTTTTCCCAGCACCAGTCTTGGAAGAGGAAGAAACCCCGGATGTTGCTGAGCATGACCGGCACGAACAAGCATCCGCAACCGCACAAGCACCAGCCACCCAAACCGATAATCACGCTGAGCCCCAGGTCAACGAACCAAGACTCAAAAGCTTGGGAGACCTTTTCACTGCTTGCCACAAGCACTACCGCTTATCCTCAGCCCAGGTGATAAAGGAACTGGGCTTATCTTGCAAAGAGGAAATTGCCGACCCCAATGATGCCTGGCAGCAAATAAAAGCCCTCAGCCATTCCAACCCTGAACCCTTCGGTTCTTGTCATTCTCAAGGAGCGAAGCGACCGAAGAATCTCTCCTCTCCCTCGACGGGAGAGGATTAAGGTGGGGGTGAACAAAGGAGCAAATGAGAGACGAAATCTTGAACTTGGTAAAGAGAATAAGCGGACAGCAAAACATCCTTGTCCTGCCTCGCCTGTTTATTGACTTAACCGGTGACTTCAACTCCGCCCTGCTCCTATCCCAGCTACTTTACTGGAGCGACCGGACCTCCGATAAGGATGGCTGGATATATAAGACCCACAAGGATTGGCAAAGCGAGCTCGGCCTCAACCGCTACTTCCTGGATAAGGCCAAAAACAGGCTTATTCAGCTCGGCTTAATAGAGGTGACCATCAAAAAGGCTAACGGAAGCCCAACTATGCATTTCAAGGTAATTGAAGCCACGCTTAGCAAAACGCTGAATACGATTTTACAGGCCACCGAACCTGAGTCTCGCAAATGGAATTGCGAAAGTTTAGCAAATGGAAATGTCAAAGTTTCGCAAAACGAAATGTCAAACTTTAGCAAATCATTAACAGAGACTACTACAGAGACTACTACAAGAGACGATAGTGACTTATCACCTTATCAAAGCGAGCTATTTGAGATTTTAGAGAGGATTCCAAACTTTCCCCGGAACAAACTGGCAGGAAAACTCTGTGAGCTTCAAGCTGATTACCCCAATTTAGACTACCGACTTGAGTTCAAGAAATTTGTTGAATATTGGAGCACAAGGAAACTAAAACGCCCCTGGTTAGCTTTAAGGAACTGGCTGGAAAAAGCCGGAAAACGTAATGGAACCAATAGGCAAACTACTGGAAAATTTGTTGACAGAGTCCCGGAAAAATACCCCACTGTTGAGGAACTTAGTGAACTCCTTAGCTAATTGGACTCAATATAAATGCGATGCTTGTCATGATGCTGGCTTCGTTCATCCCTGTGATGCGGATGGCAAGCCCATCTGGAGCAGGGTTATCCCTTGCCCTGCCTGTGGTGGCCCTCGTAGGGAAGATGATGGCTTTAGATATGAGCGCTCTGGCATTGGCAGACAAATGTTGCTGGAAAACTTTGACCATGCCTTGCCCGGAGTTGCCGAAGCCTTTAGGTCTGCCTCAGATATGGCTATAGGCAAGGCAGATTTTATCTGGCTGATTATCTATGGCCGTCCCGGCAATGGTAAGACGCATCTAGCTAAGGGAGCGGGCATCGAAGCCTTGAAGCGTGGCAAGGTGGTCAAGTACTACTACGTGCCTACACTATTAGCAGAGATGCGCAAGGGGATGGATACCAATAAATATCCCAGCTCTACGCCCATCGAGCAAATCGTTGATGAAGCTTGCCTTTGCCGTCTCTTGATATTGGACGATTTAGGAGCTGAAAACTTCACTGCCTGGGCTGGGGCGAGGATTGAGGAAATCATAAATAGGAGATACGAGCAGAATAAGGAGCTTATCGTTACCACGAACAAGGCATTATCTGACTTTCCCCGACCTATATTGAGCCGCTTTATGGATACCAGCAAAAGCAGAGTAGTGCAAAACAAAGGACAAGACTACAGGAGACTTAAAAAGGAGGTGTGACTAAGATGAAGTCGCTAAGAGTGCTCTTATCCGATGGTCAGTTTAACCTGGCTGCCCACAGGCTCGTCTACGGCCTGGTCAAGGCAAAAATAGACCAAAACGGCAGAAAGAGAAACTGCGATGGCAAAAAGAGGAGCCCCAAAAGGCAATCAAAACGCTAGGAAGCACGGCTTCTATTCCAAAGCCCTAGACGAGGCGGAGAGAATCAAGATTGAGGAAGCTGTGCAGATTGAGGGCGTTGATGAAGAGATTGCTTTGCTTAGGTATAAGTTGGCTCAGCTTGTTAGAGACCATCCTGACCGAATTGACCTACAGTTAGAGGCAGCCAATACCATAGCCAGGCTCATCCGCACTAGGTACCAGATAACTAAGGAACAGAAGAAGTCCTTGAAGGAAGCCATTGCCAAAGTCCTAACCGAAGTAGCCGTCCCGCTGGGAATCGGCATTGGCATGAAGATAGGGAAATAAAAACTCAGTAGTCAGCTCAAAACTGAAAGCTGATGGCTGATAGCTAGTTGTTGGGAGGCTCATAATGAGGAAAGGAATGAAGAAATGCGAAGTATCTAGCCAAATACAGCCCCCTGAATTTAAGCAGGCTTTAGAAGTCCTCGATGCCTGTGCCGCCGAAGGCTGGTTTGACGGCGAAGTTGATTGCGACTATTGTCCGGCAAGAAAAAGCTGTATCAAGTTTTGGGATAACTTCGTTGTGAACTTCGACTCAAAGACTGATCATTACTTAGAAGTAATTGCTCATAAGTTCAAGGGGCTTCTAGATAAAAAGCATGGCTATGAAGATACTTGGATTGAAAAGTTGCCACCAACAGAAACCGTGATACGGACACGCATACCGTCACACGGACACGAGTTAAATGAACCTAAGACCTTATCAACAAGAAGTAGCTAGAGCCGTTCTGGATAGCATTCGCAGCCAGAAAGGCTTAACCTTCTCCGTGGAAATGGCTAGACAGGGCGGCAAGAATGAGCTCTCAGCTCATTTGGAACTGCTTTTGTTAACTCTTTATATGGCTCAGGGAGGCAGCATAGTAAAGTGCTCTCCAACCTTTAAGCCCCAAACTATCATCTCCATGCAAAGGTTAAAAGACAGGCTTGAGGAATTCGGCTTCGATACCATCTACCACACCAGCATGGGCTACATCATCCAACTGGGAAGCGCCAAGGCTATATTCCTCTCCGCCGAGGAGTCATCCTCGGTTGTCGGCCATACCGCTGACATCTTACTTGAGATTGATGAATCGCAGGATGTAAGCAAGGAAAAATACACCAAAGACTTCCGCCCCATGGGCTCCCCCGCCAATGTTACCACTATTCATTACGGCACAACCTGGGACGACACAACTTTGCTTGAGGAAATAAAGCAAACTAACCTGGAACTTGAACGGAAAGATGATATCAAGCGCCACTTTAGATACGATTGGCAGGAGGTAGCCAAATATAATGATGATTACCGTAGCTTTGTTGAGGCGGAGCGAGAACGCTTGGGCCAGAATCATCCTCTGTTCAGAACCCAGTATGCCCTGCTTCCTATAAGCGGCGGCGGAGGCTTCCTGTCACGACAGCAAATTGCCCTCATCCAAGGTACACACTCCCGATTGTCCCAGCCAGAGCAAGGAAAGACTTATCTCGCCGGCATAGACCTCGCCGGAGAAAGAGAAGTCCTGAGTCCAGAGTCCCAGGTCACAGGACTGAAGACTAGTGACTACCGACTATCGACTCGTTCGCAGGACTCTACCGTCATAACCATAGGTGAGCTCGACTTTCCTCCTCCACTTCAGCAGCCATCGCTAAAAGTAGTGGAGTACTATTCTTGGACAGGCACTCCACATTCACAGCTTTACCCTCAAATTGTGGACCTATTAAAAAAGTGGCATTGCCAGCGAATAGTCGTTGATGCCACGGGAATTGGCCAGCCTGTAGCCAGTTTCCTGAAGGCACAGCTCGGAAGTAGAGTAATACCTTTTACCTTTACCCAGCGCAGCAAATCTGATATGGGCTTCGAGCTGCTATCATTTATTAACTCAGGCAGACTGAAAATTTATACCCAGGATGGCTCACCTGAATACAAAGAACTCCTTTTCCAACTGGAGCATGCCAAAGCTCAGTATCGCCCCAACCAGACCATGAATTTCTATCTCGACCCGGTGGAAGGACATGATGACTTTTTGATGAGTCTCGCTCTGCTTGTCCAGGGAGCCAGGGGCTTCAAGCCCAGACTGGCCAAAGGAGGTTTAAGAAATGACTAATCACTGCCAGCCCTTCGCTTGTTCTCATTTTGAGTCCTTCTTTTCTTGTCATTCTGAGGGAGCCCTTCGTTCTCCCTGTCATTCTGACCCTGAACGAAGTGAAGGGGAAGAATCTCACGGCTCAGGACAAGCTCTGCGACCGAAGAATCTCCTCTCCCTTGAAGCCCTCTGTGTCATTGCGGTGAGCCGAAGCCCTGAGCAGAGCGAAGGGGAAGCCAAGCAATCCCTCCTCTCCCTCCACGGCAGAGGACTATCCACTCTGTTCTTCCTCTCCCTTGAAGGGAGAGGATTAAGAGCCTGTCCTGAGTTTATCGAAGGATGAGGGTGAAGAAAGATGACTGACTTCAAACCATCACAACTACCCCGAATGGACACCGAGCGGATGAACAACTACCGCAGTAACCTTGATTTCTACAACGGCATCCAGTGGCAGGGACAGAGTAGAGAAAGGAGGCTTGTCTTCAACTATGCCAAAGTCTCCATAGATAAGGTAACATCTTTCCTCATGCAGGGACTTAACTTCCCTTGTTATCCCAGAGATGAGACTGACGAAGCCGAAGAACAGGTTCGCTGCGCAGAGCAACTGCTAAGGTCTGTCTATGAGCAAAACAACCTCCAACAGCTTGACTGGGAGACTGAGATAGATACCGCCGTCCTTGGCGACGGCTGCTACAAGGTATTCTGGGATGCTAAAGAAAAGCGGATTAGAACTACCTCGCCAGATGTCTCCGGCATATACGCTTGGTGGCTGGGAGACGACTTAGCCACCATTTGGAGAGTAGCCAGCCAGTATAAGCTATCCCAGGATGAAATCCAGTTGCTCTATCCCCATTACGCATCACGCATTACCAAAAAGTCAGCTACCATCACCGAGCTATGGACCGATAAGACCTTCGACCTATTCCTGGACGATGACCCAGTAGGATCTATTTCTAACCCTTATGGCTTTATCCCCTTTGTAATCTTCCCTAACCTCAGAGAACCCAAGCAGTTCTGGGGCTCGTCAGATATTCCACCCTTAATCCAACCCCAGAGAGAATTAAACCGAGCCCTATCGCAGCTATCCCGAATCCTTGAGCTCTCAGGCAACCCTATCGCCGTGCTGGAGAACATTGGCTCGGCAGAGGACATCAAAGTCCAGCCTGGCGCAGTTTGGACAATACCGGAGGATGCCAAAGCTTATTTACTTGACTTGCTCCAGGGTGGAGGCATTAGACTACACATAGACTACATTGACCTTATTTATCGCACCCTTCATGATATTTCTGAAACGCCCCGGGCAGCCTACGGCGGCGTAGAGAAGGAACTATCAGGAACTGCTTTGAATATCGAGCTTGGAAGCCTGGTTCAGAAGATAACCCGAAAAAGGACCATACGAACGAATGCCTACCACAGAAGAACCGAAATGATGTTGAAGCTGGCGGAGAAATATCTGGAAGCCAACCTATTAGGCATAACCCATCGTGTGGTGTGGGGCCCCATACTGCCAGCAGACGTGGCAAGGCAAGCTCAAAATGAGCAGCTCTTGGTCCAATCAGGAATCCATTCCCGGAGAACAGCAATGGACGAAATGGGCATCCAGGATCCTGATAGAGAATTCCATCTCTGGCTTGAGGAAAGGGCCTCCATCAGAAAGCAAAACATTGAATTGCCCACGCCGTCAACCCGAGGCGGCTCAATAACAAGAAGCTACGAATCTGCACCAAATGATGAAAACGAGTAGACTTCGCTCTCCCTCAACGGGAGGTGTAGTGCGAGGCTTCAGCCTCGTGCAGCCCGCAGCGAAGAATCTTGTCCTCCTTCACTCCTCTGTCATTGCGAGGGCAAAGCCCGAAGCAATCTCTCCTCTCCCTCCACGGGAGAGGATTAAGGTGAGGGTGAAAGTAGCGCGGGAAACCCGTCTCCCTCCAAAGAATCTTAGACTAGATGCCTTATGATATAATTTAACTCGAATTCTATCTCAAGAGACAAGGAGGAGAAATGGCCCAAATCATAGTAAGAAATCAACCCATTAACCTTACTGGCTTGCAGAGACTAAAGGTAATGCTTCCGGAAGCAAGAGAGCTATTCAATACGTCAGGCAAGTTAAGGAGGTCTGGCAAGCTGAAGAGGGATGACCAAATCTTTGACACTCTGGATAAGCTAGCCAAAGAAACGATGGAGACCTTACAGGAAAGGGGAATTACCCTCACGGTAGAGGACTTCCTCAGGGAAAGGGAACGCTAAAAAGAAATGAAGTATATCGATTCCTCGATCTTCATAGGTGCTTTCTTGCCCACAGATCCAAACTACAAGCTTTGTCGAAGCTTTATAGATGATGCAATTAAAGGGAAGCTTCCAATAGCGATCTCCATTTTCGGATTAGCAGAAATAGGCGGCTTCATTACTAGACACATTAACGAAAAGGCAGGGCTGAAGCATGTCACAGCATTACAGGGGATTCAAAATCTTCAAATATACTATGCTGAAGATTTCGATACCTTCATGAATTCAGTTCTAGCTGTATCAGTATCTACCGGCTTACCTGGGGCAGATGCAATCCATTTCTTGTCTGCAATTTCTCTGCCAGACGTAGATGAAGTCATAACTATAGACCATCACTTCAAAAGAGTAAGGGACAAGATTAAAATAACCATTCTGAGTCAAGAATGAATCTAGAAACAACTAAGCTAATTTGTCTTAGCGATGTCCTCACCACTCTGTCATGTAGTTGCCTGATTTATCAGGCTTCCTCAGCACCCCTTTTGTCATTCTGAGCCGAAGCCCTGAGCGGAGCGAAGGGGCAGCGAAGCAATCTCTCCTCTCCCTCCATTTCTAACCCCCTCAAGAATATCGTCTTCTGATTCGAACCGCTCCAGGGGTGATCACTGTGAAACTCTGAGCCAGCTCATCAGCATGCTCTTGAACCGCTACTGCAACCACTTTTGCTTTGCGCTCAGGGGACAGCCCTGCCAGACGGATTAAGACCACCCCATAGACAATACGGCCTTGCCGAAATACCAACTCTCCAAAATCCTTATCCGCCGTAAGCAGTAATCCTCTTTCTTGATTCGCTCTCCGAATCACTTCGTCATCAGAAATACCCGGCTCCATCTCTATTACATAAAGGACAACCTGGCCATTCCTCCTGAGACGCTCCACAATCGGCTTGTCCACATCCTCGTCGGCCAGAAACTTCACTGAACCGCCTCTGGCAGGGGATAGACCACATCAGCACGCAATGCCTCCGCCCCAAAAGCCAATGCTGCCTGAATGGCCTCCCGTGTCAGCCGGGGGTGGGCTTCAAGGATTTGTTCAACAGTCTCACCAGCAGCGAGCTTCTCAAGGATAAGTTCTACCGTAATGCGCGTGCCGGCTATGACTGGCTTACCCATCATGGTTGAGGGATCTGACTGGATCATACCTTTGTGCATCTTTTTTCACCTCCATAATTTCCCTTCATTTCAAGAGCTTCATTTATCCTCTGAGAGATAATCTAGCACAATAACATTCCATTACACAATTAGCCCACAAAATTAACCAAGGCTTGAAATCCCAAACTGATGTCACTGTGGTCAACCAAAGCAATCTCTTCCCTCTCCACTTCTGCTCTCCCTTCATGTAGTTGCCTGATTCATCAGGCTTTCTGAGCATCCCCTTTGTCATTCTGAGACAGCCTTAACCGACTTCACCTCATCCAGCGGAATAAGCCCTTGTTTCAATGCTAAAGCTACAGCGTGAGCCCTGTTACTGGCATGCATCTTGGCCAGGATAAATGTGATTTGATTCTTTATAGTCCGCTCAGTAGTGTCTAGAGTTTCAGCTATCTCCCTGTTGGAATTGCCATTAGCTGTGTAACGGAGAATCTCTACCTCACGCTTTGTAAGCTCTTTCCTTATTTGTTGGCGCTGTGTCCCTATACCCAGCAGCTTAAGAGTCCTATATGCTCCTTGCTTTGTGACACCCAGAAGACTCCCTATTTCTTCCAACGTAGCATCGGGGTTCTGCTTAAGGTATCCCTGTATCAATTCCCTTTGTTGCTCCCTCGTCAATTTAGCCATACTTACATTTTATCATCCCCTTACCCTAGCAACTGAACTTCTCCCCCCAATAAGGAATCTGTGCAAAATCTCCGCTGTAGGCTTTAAGCTAGTTGAGAGCAGCATCGATGGCCCTGGCTTGTCTAAGGAAATCCATATAAAAGCTGCAAAAGGGG
>JRER01001329.1_pt1 | contig 18316 bp, 22 predicted proteins | sample 210161 | NCBI WGS metagenome assembly JRER01 (sample SAMN03019618, study PRJNA260268) | marine sediment metagenome | biome: Marine; feature: Sediment; material: Clay; isolation source: clay from marine sediments 136 meters below sea floor depth collected from... | place: New Zealand: Canterbury...
GGAAGGTCGAAGGAACTACTGGAGACGATGGGTCTCGTGGAAAGATCCAAGGATCAGGTGAGGAAGTTTTCCGGAGGGATGAAGCGCAGGCTTAGCATAGCCATGGCTTTAGTACATGAGCCCGAGGTTTTGTTCCTAGATGAACCTACCTTAGGACTTGACCCCCAGGCAAGAAGAGCCGTCTGGGAATATATCGTCCAGCTTAAGGGAAAGAAGACCATCCTTCTCACCACCCACTACATGGAGGAAGCAGATTTCCTCTCTGACAGAATTGGAATCATCGACGAAGGAAGGATTATAGCCTTAGGCACGTCTGAAGAGCTAAAAGCAAATCTCCTTAAGACGCGCAGCATGGTTATCTCAGCGGAGAACATCACCACCGAGGTCATGGAGGATTTGCGGAGCAAATATTCCAGGGTGGAGGAGGTCAACGGAGGGCTTAAGATTTCTCACAAGGATTTGGACTTCAAAGAGATTGTGGACTATCTTCATTCTCGAGGAGTTACCATTCATTCCGCTGCCCTAGAGCAGCCGACCCTGGAGGATGTTTTCATCCAGATAACAGGAAAGAGGCTCAGAGACTAGAAGGAAAGGAGGTAAGAAAAATGAAGTTCTGGGAAATTGGCAAAAGGAATCTGAAGGAAATTTATCGAGATCCCGTGATTTTAGGCTTTCTCCTGGGGATGCCCATTGCCTTTATGCTGGTATTTTGCTCTGCCTTCGGTGGGGAGCATGCCAGCCCTATCTCGATGAGCATAGTGGATGAAGATCAAAGTCAAACCTCTTCTGCCTTTATACAATGTCTTGGAAGCATCGAGGCTATAGAGTTAAGCGAGGTCTATATTGAAGAATCCCAGGCTCGGGAAGATCTTAAGGAGGGCAAAATACCTTTTTATTTACTTATCCCCTCAGGATTTGAGGAGGCAAGGCAAGTCCAGCAACCTGTCAACTTAGAGTTAGCTTACAAGGAAGCTGATCCGATGATAGGATTGCGAGTTAAGCCCACAGTAGAAGCTGTTGCCTTCAAATTTCTTGGGATTCCATCTCCGTTAAATATCAATCTAAAGGGAACTGAGGTGAAGATAAAGAATGAGACGGTCAATTTCTTTGCCCCTGGGATAGCTGTCTTCGGACTCATGATCTTAATTGCTACCGGGGCAGGGATAATTGCTGGCGATAGAGAGAAGGGCTTTCTAGCTCGAATGCTTACTACCCCGACAAGACCCTGGGAGTTCATTCTGGGTTATTCCTTGCCCTTTATCCCGGTGCTCATCATTTCCACGCTGATTTATCTCGGTGTAGGGATGGCAATGGGGTTAACCATTATCGGCAATCTAGGGCTCGCCTTTTTTATTTTCTTTCTTATCGGGCTTTGCTCTATCGGAATAGCGATGATAATTGGGACCTTGCTTAAGAGCGAGTCCCAAGCGCCTATATGCTGGGTCTTCATTGTGCCTTTGGCTATGATCTCCGGCGCTTGGTTCTCGGTGGAAGGAATGCCTTCAGCTATCAACCACATTGCCGGAGCCCTTCCCTTCATCCATGCCATAGATGCTTCTCGAAGTGTTATCAATGGCGCCTCTTTCTCCGCTATCATCATCGATCTTTACTGGCTCATTGGCTGGGCGGTTGTCCTCTTCGCTGCCGGGATTGTATTATTCAGAAGAACGATGGTGAGCTAGCATTGATTACATAAACAAGCAAAGATGAATAAGAAGCTAAAGTCAGTTCTGCGCCGTTTTGGCTGGGCAACGCTTTGGGGGTTGGGATTTGGGGTTGCTGTGGGGTATGTGGCTACAAAGTATGGCTGGGGATTTGGCTATCCTGTAGCTATAGGCATGTGCTTGGGATGTACCTATACCATCCAGATATTTTGCTCTTTAACTGAAGCCTATCTCTATCCCAGGTTTGAAAGATTTTCTCGGGGCAAGAAGCTTGGTCTTCAACAGGTGTCTATTTTACTGGCTCATATTCTGGGATGGCTCTTTCCAATGTGGATTGTGGGCATGATACTTGGCTTCAGCCTTTTTCAGAAAGAAGTGCTCATCTGGCTGGGGATTTTCATCGTGTGTATCTCAATTGCCCATTCAATTCGCCAGTTAGTGATCTTCTACCGAGAGTTAAGAGAAAAGGATATCTTGGAGGAGAAGCTAAAGAGGCTGGCGACCCAAGCGGAGCTCAAAGCTCTGCGGGCTCAGATTAATCCTCATTTTCTGTTTAATTCCCTAAATACGATAGCCAGCCTCATAAGTACCAATCCTCCTAAAGCCGAGGAGGCTGTTGAGAGGCTTGCTGACGTCTTCCGCTATGCCTTGTCTGCCTCTGATAGGGAATTTGTTACCTTAAGGGATGAGCTAGATTTCATTGATTCTTACTTAGAGATTGAGAAGGCAAGATTCGGAGACAGGCTAAGGCTTAGTAGAGATGTCTCGCCTGAAACACGTGACACTCCTATCCCCAGCCTCATCCTCCAGCCTCTAGTAGAGAACAGCATAAAGCATGGTTTTACCGAAAATGGAGAGATGAGGATGGAGATTATGGGTTATGTGGATGGAGACTCAGTTAAAGTGGAGGTAAAGGATGAAGGCAAGGGCATACCTGAGGAGATTAGGATGGGCACTTATACCAATGGCACCGGGCTGCGAAGTGTGAATGAGCGCCTCAAGAAGACATATGGGGAGAAATATGGCTTAGAGCTTAGAGCAAACAAGCCCAGTGGCACTGTAGTCGTGGTGACCATCCCTAAGAAGGAGAAATGAAGGAGCTCCAAAAATATTTAAATCAACTGGGAATTGAAATTTACTTAGATATTGAGGTATAAACCATGAAAATCAAAAAGTCTCTAAAAAACTTATTTCAATTTAGATGGCAACCAACAAGAGATATTGCGATTGTCTTTATTTCCTGGGCCTTAGTCATGTTTCTAAATTATATTGCTTATGCTAAAGATATAACCATATATGCGATTGTTTTTGGGGTATTTCTTCTAATTTTAGGAATGGGCCTAATCCTCCCAGTTGGTTGGGCTGTTTATAGAAAGAAAAGTTTGGCTTCCATAGGTATAACCAGTAAATATTGGCTAAAAAGTCTTCTTTTAGGAATAATCTTGACTTTAGGTTTTGAAGTTATTCCCTATATTACCGGACAGTATGGTGGGCCGTTTCCTTCCGGGATACAGCTTTTTGCTTTAATACTTCTAGCGCTGATAGCAGGTCTGTTTGAAGCTGTTTACTTTAGAGGCTTTGTCCAATTGAGGTTGGAAAAATCTTTTGGAATAATTCCGTCCATAATTGTTGCTTCTGTACTTTATTCCTTATACCACATTGGATACGGAGGAACTTGGGTAGCTCCGTCGACGTTATTTACACTGGTAATAATTGGAATAATCTTTGCAGTAATCTTTAGAATAACCAAAAACATTCTAATCATTTGGCCTTTTGCAATTCCCTTTGGGGCCATGGCTCATATGGCGGAAATCGAAGCCATCGATAAAACAGGCCTTTTTGCCAATTTAGTTCCCATGATACCATATTATATTGCGGTCTTAATTTTAATGGGCATAATCACATGGATAGGAATTAGGAAAACTAAGTCATGGCAAGAAGAATAATTATTGAACCGCAACCTCCGATAATAGCGGATAAAAGGGAAATCAAAGATTTCCCAAATTTGCCTATCGGCGAACTTCTTTTATCCGCAAAGCGTTATATGAAATTGCTCGCCTGATGAAGAGGAGATAGAAGGGGGTAAGCAAGATGTTTAGATATATAATTTGTGTTGGTATTTGTGCAATCATATGGATTATTAATGGAACATGCATAATCCGCTCAGCCAGGGAACATATAAGTGGTGAAGTTTATAGTCATACTGGCTTAGGTATCTTCTTTACCCTTTTAACTCTCGAATTGGTTCTCGGTGAAGCTGGAGCGTGGATGCGGGGCAATATTTTGTGGTTACAGATTGTTGGCTCTATTTTATATATTCCGTCAGCCTTTCTGGTTTTCGGTTCAATGATTCAGCTCAAACATAAAGGCAAAGCAAAAACTTTAGCACCGCATGGCACTACTACCCTAGTGCAAACCGGGATATATGGAATCGTTCGGCACCCTATGTGGCTGGGGATGGCTATCTGGTCGACTGCTTTAATTCTGGCTTTTCAGTCGATTCTTTCCCTGGTACTTGGTGTAATCGCTATAGTTTGCTTCCGAATGGGAACTACAAAAGAGGATGAATTCAATATAAAGGAGTTTGGAGACGCTTATGGGGAATATATGAAGAGAGTTCCCATGTGGAATGTTTTTAAGGGACTAAGGAAATCAAGGAAAGCTCATTCAAGATGAAAAAGCATAAATTTGAGGAACTACACTTCTACATTGTTCGGCGTGGAACATTTTTTCCATGGTTCCACCCGTGTAGTTGTGGCATTCATGGCTGGTTTAATCCTTAACGGCATCTTCATCTGGAGAAAAAGTTTAATTCCTATTGCTATAGCCCATGCAGGTTGCGATGCGCTAGTCGTGCTTATCTAAGGAATTTAGTAAAATCCAAAACTGAGAGGAATTATGAAGCTAGTCGTTTATGAAGACAGCCCGAAGTATGACCTGTGGGTCAAGATGCTCCTTGGGCTTGCCCCAGTTGTGCTCCTAGTTCTTGGGCTTTTAATTTATTATGGAGTGCTGCCAAATGAGACGGAAGCCGAAGCGAGAAGAGCATCAATAATCCTGTTTGCTTGCATTGCATTTGTTTTGCTGCTTTATTGGGCAATCCTGCCACGGAGGTACCAAATTCTGGAGGATAGGCTTAAGATCGTGCTAGGTGGATCATTTTCTTTTAGCACTCCCTTTGATAGCGTGGAGATGGCAAGGGAAACAGAAGGCCCTGCTCACTTCGGGATTGGTTTTGCCACGTCCATGAATCGCATAGAGATTATGAAAAGGAAAGGGATGAATGTGATGATCTCGCCAAAGAGTCGAGATCTATTTCTGGAAAATTTGAATAAGGCATTAAGCGATTGGAGAAGGAGTCATGGCTAATCGCCCATGAGGAGGAAAGATGAAGCTGAGGACATTAATTGTCGATGACGAAGCGCCGGCAAGGGAAAGAGTGAGGAAGCTAATCTCCGATAATAGCCTCATCGAGCTAATCGGCGAAGCAGAGGATGGCATCAAGGCAGTAGAAGCAATTGAGGAATTGAACCCCGACCTGGTGCTCCTAGATATTCAAATGCCCCGGCTTGATGGCTTTGGGGTGATAAAGATGCTGCAAAATCCGCCACTCATTATCTTTGTCACCGCTTATGATGAGTATGCCATCCAGGCTTTTGAAGTGAATGCACTCGATTATCTACTTAAGCCCTTCACCAGAACTAGGTTGGAAAGGGCTATAGAGAGAGCATATCAGGAATTTTCGAAGCGAACCGATTTCTCAGCTAAGCTAGATGCCCTTTTTGAGACGCTAAAAGAGCAACCATGCTATCTAGAGAGGATTGCCGTAAGGAAAGGAGGGAGGATATTTATCATCGACGTGGCTGATATAGACTGGATTGGAAGTGAAGGTAGACTGATCTTTATCCATACCAAAGAGGAGAAGTACATTACTAACTATAGTTTAGAAGAACTTGAGAGTCGACTCAGCCCGAATACGTTCTTCAGGGCGCATCGCTCAGCAATCGTAAATCTCACCAGAATTGAGGAAATCATCCCATGGTTTGCCGGAAGCCATCGCATCAGGCTCACTACCGGTGCCGAGGTAGACTTAAGTCGGAATCAAGCCAAGGAGCTAAGGAAAATCATCAAGTGGTAGGGACTACTCAGTAATACTTCGGCTCTGTGGAGGAGGTCATGTCACTTGAAGACCAGAAGTTACTTGGTTAACTTCAGCACAACTGAGATTTCAATCTGCCTGTGAGGGATGTTCCAATATGTTTGCAGGAGTTTGTCCTTTTCCTTGGGCGATACTAGCTTGAAGCTGTGTTTCTCATAAAATTGGATTGCCCAGGTTGCATCGGCCCAGGTTCCCACCAAGATTTCGGGAGTTTCGGCTAAACTCATCAGGTGTTCAAGTAACCTGTCGCCAATCCCTTTTCTCTGGCATTTTGTAGCTACATAGGTATGCCTGATTAAGGTAGTATCTTTGACAGGTTGGATTCCTGCTACTCCAAGTAAATGGTCACCCTCTATCCATCCGAAGAATCTAACACCAGCTTCAATTCCCTCTTTTAGTTCATTGGCTGACATATAAGGTTCCTTCCACCTATCATCTGGGATTACACCTTTGTAAGCCTGTGCAGCATCGTTTATGACCCTCAGGATAGCGTCAAAGTCCGAGGGCGATAGACTGCGAATCATTCTGGCATTTTTACAGCTTTTTGGTCATTGCTATATGTGGGATTCCGACTTCTTCAAATGGCGCTCCTTCTTGTCGGAAGCCGAGCTTTTCATAAAACCCAGCGGCGGACTGCTGCGAATCCAATATTACTTCTAATGCCCCTTTTGTCTTAGCCAATCCTAGAGATGCTGCGATTATTCTTTTACCGATTCCTTGGCCTCGATAGGGCTTTAACACAGCAATCCTCTCAAGCTTCGCTTGGATACCAATTTTGTACCTGATTCTCGCAGTTCCAACTGGAACGTTGTTAGCGTAGGCAATAATATGGTCTGAATTTTGATCTAGCCCATCAATATCCGCCTCTCGCCTTATTCCTTGTTCTTCGGTAAAGACTTGGCGTCTTATTTCTTGGGCGTCTTTTAATTCTTGTGAAGTATCAACTTTCTTAACTATTAAGTTGTTCATGCAAGGGGCATATCGTTAGTTGTAGCAAGATGCACGCTGCAGGCGAAATTCCACTGACTCCTTTCAACTTTTATAGCTAAGTCGAAGTTGCCTCCCGGGCCCTGGCTCGTCGCGCCCTTTCTGAGACTACTACTGCTCCCAAGCCAAAGAGGATGACAGCCAGTCCAATGAAGAAGCCTAAGTAGGGGATTAGCCTCAAAAGCCTAAGGATGACAAGGCCTAAGGCTAAGGCTCCAACCATGATAGCTTTACTCTCCACCCTTCTGAAGCGGCCAATAATCCACCTTCCGATAAATAGGCCAACAGGGATTTGGGCGAGGTAAATAGCTATCCCCAAGAGAGCCAAGGCAATTAGTCCTACTGGTATGCCAATAATTGTGATGCACACTATTATGGCGGCGATGGGTGTGGCGAGCAGGATGACAGCTCCCCAACCAGCGCTTGGCCCAGGTCTGGTGCGTATAGACTCGGCGATAGATGTCAATCGTCTTGGGGCAAGGAGAATGATAGCTAGCCCTGCTATCAAAGCCATTATGAAGCCTGTTACCTTGCCTCCTATGCCAGAGAAAAGGACGAAGGGGAAGGGTTTAGCTCGTTTTTCCTTTACTTCGGGCAGGTTATGAGTGGTCATGCCACCAATTTGGGCACCGGATTGGATGTCAGCTTCTTCTTCACAGGTGTAGGTTAGGTCGCCTTGAATATTTGCCGTAGGCAATATTGTCAGGCTCTCAACCTTGAGATCGACATTACCCCTCACCTCACCACTTATCGTGACACCTTCTCCACCACCTTTAATTATTCCTTCAATAAGTCCGTCAATGCGCGCATTTCCGACACCTAAGAGCAGGTCACCGCCAACTCTGGCTGCGCTGGCTATGTTCACCTGGCTACAACCAACCATGACATCGCCGTTAACATCACTATTAATAATTACGGTTTCGCCAGCTGCCCGCACAGCATGGCCAACATCACCATTAATGTTAATTGTCCTGCCCGCAGCCATAACACAGCCTTTAACTGTGCCATTGACGATAATAGCGTTACCGGCAGCCCAGAGGTCGCCCGCAATGGTGCCGTCAACGATAACAGTGTTGGCGCCTACATAAAGGTCATCGTCCACTGTCTCTCCACTAGCGACGGTGACCGTCGCTCCACTGCGAGCATCAAATGCCAGGACCGGCACTGCAGTGAATATCATCAATAATGTGACTATAAGAATGATAGTTAGCCCTCTAAAAATATGTTTTGCCATATCTACCTCCTTATGAGCTTGCTGGCTATATTTGGTTAATCCCGTTTTTATCTATTAAAGGGACTAAAGTAAACACTGTCTAGCTTAACAAATAGCATTTCGATTGTTAACCCTCTACCAAATAGCAGTTTATGTTTGTCTGAAATCTTGCGTAGCCAGTTCGGTTAATGTCATGGTTTTTGTGGTTGCTGAAATTGTATGGAGATCACTTCGCTTCCCGCTTCAAATAGCTGTGACTTGATTTCATGCACCAGGCCCCAGGATTGCGCTTCCTCTGGGTTCAGAGTTGTCCTTTCAAGCATGGCATTCGTCACATCCTTTACACTTTTGCCTGTGTTTGCGGCAATTACTTTGGCGATGTTCTCGATGTCAATTCTTAATCCCTTTAATCTTTCTTCTAGCTGCTTTTCTTCCAAGTTCTGGTTTCCCTTAAATTGGGCGTTAACACCGTGAAGCAAGAATCTCGCTTGGGGCACTGACAGCCTCCTTGAGCCGGCACAATATAGAACGATGCCTATGGAGTCCACGCTACCGAAGTTGTGCGTAGTTATCGTGGCTGGCAACCCTTTCAGGTAATTGTATGTGCTCAAACCGTGAATAACAGAGCCACCGGGTGAGGAGATAAGGATGATGAAATCTTTTATCCCTTGCTTCATTTTCTGGTCAATAGCATTCATAAGAGTGTTGACCGTAGCATCTATAACAGGGGCGAAGAACTTAATTACCACTGGTTTCATAGCCATGTTTGTCTCCTCCTTAAAATAATGCTGATGTTGCCTAACATATAGTGAACCTCCCATCATCTTTTGATGATGAAAGTTTATGCACGTTTTTCTCAAGCCATCCTATTTTCTCTGCTTCTCTTATGTCGAATTCTGGCACATAAGGCTTGATATCCAGAAGGGGAGTCCCATCTACGATGTCTATATCTTGAATATGGAGTATATTCTCTTCAATCCTGACAAGACGCACTACCGAGATGCCAATCGGGTTCGGTCTACTTGGACCTCGCATGGCAAAGACTCCATGTCGTTCGTTATCCATATACGGTTTTACTCTTAAGGGCGCCCCTTTGGATAGATGGAAGTGGTATATCAAAATAATGTGAGAAAAGCCTTCAACATCTTTTAAGCCTTCAGCATATTCTGGGAATACCTCAACCGTTCCATTGATACCCTTAGCACCTGTGGGTTGTATAGGTGTCCCTTTGGGTTCTTTGAACGGAGAATGGATGACTCCGATTGGCTTGTACCTTATTTCATTCATAAATTCATCATTTTATCGTAGACCAATTAATATTCTTTTCCCATCTTAGTCTCTTAGCTTTTAGATATGACCACCAGAGAATGTCAAAAATCCTCACCTTCGTTAAACCCACAAGGTTATTTCCAGAAATGGTTTTCAAAATCAGAGTTAGATTTTGCATATTATCGCCCTCGCCTAGATTCTTATAATAATCAATGAAGATTCGATTGGATTGCTCTTCCGTCCAGTGAGGATTGATTTCCTTACAATATTCTTCCTGAAGTGCATTATCAAGTATTGGAATGCTCTCTGGATAAAGTGTATGTAGAACCTTCGTAGCTTTTGACAACCTAATTCCTTTAATTTTCAACAGTTTCTTAATAACCCTCTCATTGAGTTCATTAACATAATCATTAATAGCTTCATCATCCAGTTCCAAAAAGCTATCGAGGCATATTTATCATATTGAAATATGCGCAAATCCTTTGCACCTTCAGTTACAGTCTTGCATTTTGGAAGTACCTCTTTCCCTATACGTGCGCCTATTTTATTTACATCCTCAACTTTCCTTTTACCTTTCAAAAGCGGAAGATCGTAGTTCTCATAAAAATCGCTTTGGAAACAGTAGGACTCAATTAAAGCAACGGGGTCAGAAACTTCGAATGGTATTTTTGAGAATAGAAGAAATTTCATTTTAAAACCTCCTGCATATTGCGGCTAACATCTGATTAGACGAAGTAGAGGGAAGCCATTTCTATGTACCTGCTTTGATTATAGCAGATGTGCAGAGTTTAATGAGACAAAAGATAGAATTTCCTAAAGGGCAGAATTAAGGCCGGGGGCTTCATCGTGGTATAATTATGGCTAGGAGCTAGCTTTATGGAGGACATAAATAAAGCCAAGCAAAAGATAGAAGAGCTACGGGGTTTAATTAACTACCACAATTACCGTTATTATGTGCTGGATAGCCCCGAAATCAGTGATGCTGAATATGATGAACTGATGAGGGAGCTTAAACAGCTCGAGTCTGAGCATCCTGAGCTTATCACGCCTGATTCGCCAACGCAGAGGATTGGTGCCCCACCTGTAGAAGGGTTTGGTGTGGTGGAGCACCCTGAGCCTTTGTTGAGCCTGTCTAATGCCTTTTCCTACGGGGAATTGGCTGCTTGGCATAAAAGGGTGAGTAACCTCTTGGGTGGACGTAGTTTTGACCTTGTTTGTGAACCTAAAATTGATGGGCTGGCGGTAGCTTTGACTTATGTTGATGGCTTGCTGGTCACTGGCGCAACTCGAGGTGATGGCTACCGAGGTGAGAACATCACTCAGAACCTAAGAACTGTTAGAAGCATTCCTCTTTCTGTGCCTAAGGAGGCACCTCCAAGATTTGAGGTAAGGGGTGAAGTTTATCTCCCCAAAGCTGGCTTTAAGAAGCTCAATGAGGAGAGGGCTAAGGAGGGTTTGCCCCTTTTTGCCAATCCCAGGAATGCTGCTGCTGGCTCAGTAAGGCAACTAGATTCTAATGTCACTGCCAAGCGTCCTCTGGATATATTTATTTATGGCTTAGGCCCAGCGGAAGGAAAGGCGGTGCCTGATACGCATTGGGAAATCATGGAATACCTCAAGTCTTTGGGCTTCAAAGTAAATCCTAACATTGCTCTCTACCATACTATTGATGAGGTGGAGAAATGTCATCAGAACTGGGTGGAAAAGCGGGATGACTTACCTTATGAGGCTGATGGTATGGTGGTGAAGGTTAATCCAATTGCCTTTCAGCGGGAACTTGGCACTGTGGCTCATGAGCCTAGGTGGGCCATTGCTTATAAATTCCCTGCCATCCAAGGCACCACGCGCCTTGTTGATATCGGTGTAAACGTAGGGCGTACCGGGAGCCTCAATCCTTATGCCATTTTGGAGCCAGTTCAAGTAGGTGGTGTAGTTATCCACCAGGCAGCGTTACACAATGAGGAAGACATCCATCGCAAAGATATTCGTATTGGTGATGTGGTTGTTGTGCAGCGCGCTGGCGAGGTTATTCCTGAGATAGTTGGCCCGGTGAAAAGTCGCCGCACTGGAGAAGAGAAGATCTTCGTCATGCCTAGGCGTTGCCCGGTATGCGGAGGTGAGGTAATAAAGCCTGAGGGCGAGGCTATGCATAGGTGCACCAATGCTGCCTGTCCCTCTCAAGCCCTAGAGCAGATCAAGCACTTTGTCACTCGTGGAGCTATGGATATAGATGGCGTGGGTGAAAAGCTATGTCAAGCTTTATTTGAAGCTGGCTTAGTCAAAGATGTTGCCGACTTATACTATCTTACTAAAGAGCAGTTGTTAGGCTTGGAGAGGATGGCTGATAAGAGTGTGTCTAACGTCCTTAATTACATCGAAGGGAGCAAAAATAGGCCTTTGTCTCGGGTTATCTTTGCCTTGGGAATTCTACATGTGGGCGAGGAATATGCTGAGCTATTGGTGGAAAACTTTAATAGCATTGATGAGTTAGCTAAAGCCAGCCGGGAGCATCTTTCATCCCTGCCATCTATTGGGCCGAAGATAGCTGATAGCATTGTGGCTTTCTTCAGGCAGGAGGGGAACAAGCGCATTATTGAGAAGCTGAGGAAGGCCGGAGTAATGCTGGAAAGGGAGAAAGCCGAAGAGGCTAAGCCTAGAGAATTACCTTTAGCTGGATTGGAATTTGTCTTAACGGGGAAGTTGGAGTCGTTCGCCCGTCAAGAGGCAGAAGCCAGAGTAAAAGCATTAGGGGGCAAGGCAGGCTCGGATGTCACTAAGAAAACATCTTATCTCATAGTTGGTGCTGACCCTGGCTCCAAATTAGCTAAAGCGCAAAAACTAGGAATAAAGGTCCTCAATGAAGCTGAGTTTTTGCAGTTGCTGAATCAAAAGCTGTAGTGGAATCAAGAGATTTGATTTTTAATAAAGCATATTTGGCCATAGTGGGGTGTAAGATAGTAGTCTCTCTCTATAGCTTTATTTTTGCAGCGCTGCTAGGATTTTGCCACTTTATGCTAAAATCTCCCTGAAGAAAAGCATGGTAGCTTGAGGAATCATTAGATTTATAGTCTTCGCTGTTGGCGTGATAATGCCCATAGTCAAATTTGTAAGAAAAAGACAGCTGCGGATTTTGGGAATTGTTGCTGAGTGTAGTCTTGTGCTTTTTATCCTCAGTGCTTGTCTTTCTGGGCCAGGAACACCTGCAGAAACTCCACAAACAGAAACTCCGCAAAAAGAGGCTAAAATAGGCACGAGTCGTAGTAATCCGGTGCCATTAGGCCAGTCTTACCGCTATGACGACTTAGAAGTAAAGGTTCTGGACTTCGAACGTAGGCAAGTGATAGGCGAGGGTTATCTGTCGGCACAAGCTGAAGCCGGGAACAGCTTTGTAATTGTAAGCCTCCAAATCGGGAACGTTGGAGCACCTGAAAAAAGCCAAGGGTACAACACCATTAACTTTGCTGTGGTAGGTGACAGGGGTAAGGTCTATGACGATTGGCAGACAGATATCGTGTACGACCTATACGAAGGGGAGGCTCTGCACAGTGGTGAGTTGTATGGAGGTGATAGTGTAACGGGAACCATTGTTCGCACAGTAGATACGGATGACTCCTATCTGGTGCTAAGGTGGTCAACTGGTTTCCGTGGCGCAAAGGAACATTTCCTCGCACTAGAGTGATTATTTAGCTAAGAGTGCTGATATCCCGCCGATGATTAGAAGAGGCCCACCAAAAAGGTAACCCATTGACATAGCAATAATTTCCCCACTTCGCTTACAAGCATAAGGAAACAAGCGCATTATTGAGGAATTGAGGAAAGCAGACTCTGATGTTAGCAGCAAGACATCTTATTTGGCAGTCGTCGCTGACCCTGGCTCCAAATTGGCTAAAGCACAAAAATTGGGGATAAAGACGCTCAGCGAGGCTGAGTTTATAAAATTGCTAAATCAAAATACTTCCTCATTTTGAATCTCTTCGATGACATCTTTAAATAGGTTGACATAATAAACAGGCAATTCAGCTATATCAAAGAATCTCGCATCCTCCACTTCGTCCCCAGGGGTTAATTTTCCACCCTTTACCTTAACTAGATATTTCACTATCAGCATATCTCCATAAATCTCCTTGTCTTCTCGTCTAACTGCTCCGATTAATTTTACTATCTTCCCGGATATTCCAGTCTCTTCTTTTAGCTCTCTCAGACAAGCTTCTTCTGGCGTTTCTCCACTTTCGATAAAACCTGAAGGAGCCCCCCACATTCCTTTTCTTGGTGGTAACCCTCTTCTAATCAATAGAAACTTCTTATCTTTTACTGCAACCGCTAATGCCACTGGCAAAGGATTTTTGTAATCAATAAAATCACATTTAGGGCAATATTTTCTCTCCCTTCCTTCAATCATTCCTGCTTGAAGAGGAGTTCCACAAATTGGGCAGTAGTTATATTCTTTCATCTATTTTTCCAATAAGAGTAAAACATATCTTCTTTTAGTCTATAATATATCATGAAATAAGGTATATACTAATGAAACTTATTATTGGGTAATTCCGGCGGGATTTATGCGCGTAATCGCCATAATGTTGGCTTTCGCTGCCTAAATTAGCAAAAGCACATGATGGACTTACCGAAATTGAGGGAGGCAGTAAAGTCTGGCAGGTTTGAGTGGAGGAAACACATACTTGCTCGACTTGCTGAAAGGGACATCTCTCAAGATACAATCATCGGGGTAATCATGAAGGGAGAAATCATCGAAGATTACCCTCATAATGCCCCCTTTCCTAGCTGCCTTATCTTGGGATACGTGGAGGATAAACCTTATCACGTGGTTGTAAGTTTTGATGAAACCTTAGAGATAGCGTATATTATTACTGCTTACGAGCCAAGTTTGGATAAATTTGAGCCTGATTTTAAGACGAGGAGGCGATAATATGGCTAATTGTCCACTGTGTGGGGGAGAAAAAAAGCTAGGCAAAACCATCTATAGTGTAGATTTAAGGGGTGGAGTTGTAGTGGTGCGTGATGTACCCGCTCAGATTTGCTCCCAATGCGGAGAGGAATGGATTGATGCCCAAACAGCCCAAGTTCTTGAAGAAATCGTAAACGAGGCTAAAAAACGAGCTTGCCAAGTAGAAGTTCTTTCCTTTTAAGAAGCAAGTGACTGACTAAGCTTGATGGGCAAGCTAAGCAGTGCCCTATAGGCAATCTAAATTCAATGAGACTCATCGTTGGGTTGGGCAATCCTGGCAAGGCTTATGCTCATAATCGCCATAATGTCGGCTTTCACTGCCTAAATTATTTTGCCAAGCTTCATTCTATTCGTTTTGACCGCAGGCAGTGCCAGGCTAGGATAGGCACCGGCGAATTAGGAGGCGAGAAACTGCTGCTTGCCAAGCCAAGAACATTTGTCAACCTTAGCGGCAAGGCAGTAGGCTGCTTGGTGAGTAAGCATAATGTTCCTCTAGGTGACCTTTTAGTAATTCATGATGACCTCGATTTGCCTCTGGGCAAGATTCGCCTGCGTCCCGGTGGTGGTTCGGGTGGGCATAAGGGGATGAAATCTATCATTTCTGTCCTGAAAAGCGAGGAATTTCCTCGGCTCAGGGTAGGCATTGGGCATCCTCAAGTGGAGGGATTATCTAATACTGATGAAGATGTTATAGTCAGTTATGTGCTTAGCGACTTTACTCCTCAAGAGGAAGAACTAATCAAGCCAGTAATTGCTAGTGTAGCTGAAGCTATTGATTGTTTCCTTAATCAAGGGATGGAAGTGGCGATGAGCAGGTTCAATTAGCGAATCAAGGCTCTAGTTGATAGTATGGTATAATTTGTGAGTTGAAAAATGATCATTGCTATTATTGGAGATTCTTCCTGTTCCACAGAAGAAGCTAAGGTAGCTGAAACTGTGGGTGAGCTACTGGCACAGCGGGGTGCCATTATAATTTGTGGTGGTTTGGGTGGTGTGATGGAAGCAGTCTGTCGTGGGGCTAAGTCAAAGGGCGGCTTGACTGTTGGCATTTTGCCTGGCGAAGATTCAAGCATGGCCAACACGTGGGTAGATATTCCGATAGCCACCGGCGTAGGCTATGCCAGAAATATGGCGGTGGTGAAATCAGCTCAGGCAGTGATTGCCATTGGGGGTAATTATGGAACACTCAGCGAGATTGCTTATGCCTTAAAGAGAAACATCCCAGTTATCGGCTTAAACACCTGGGCGCTGTCTCGAAATGGTAAAGAGGATGATCCTATAATCAGAGCCCATAGCGCTGTAGAGGCGGTAGATAAAGCTATTTCTTTGGCTAAAAAGAAAGGTGGGTCGAGTTTAAGATGGACAACATAGAAATGGCTACTATCGAGCGTATTAGGGCCAGGGAGATTCTCGATTCTCGGGGCAATCCTACGATAGAGGTAGAGGTGATGTTGGTTGATGGCACCGTTGGTGTAGCTTCCGTTCCTTCGGGGGCAAGCACTGGTAAGTATGAAGCTGTGGAGCTGCGTGATGGGGATAAGAGCAGGTATGGTGGGCTTGGAGTTCTTAAAGCGGTGAGTCATGTTAACGCTGATATAGCTCCTGAAATAGAGAGAATGCTGGCTTTGGAACAGGCGGCTATAGATCAGAAGCTGATTCAGTTTGATGGCACGGCGAACAAATCTCGTCTCGGAGCCAACGCTATTCTGGGGGTGTCTTTAGCAGTAGCAAAAGCTGGGGCTAATTTTCTGGGTATTCCACTGTATCGCTATTTGGGCGGAGCAGAAGCCAATCTTTTGCCTATTCCTATGTTGAATATCCTGAATGGTGGGAAGCATGCTTTGGACTCTACTGACTTTCAGGAGTTTATGATAGTGCCTCTGGGCGCAGACACGTTTGCTAGAGCTATACAAATGGGCAGTGAGGCGTACCATTGTTTGCATAAAGTTCTTAAAGATAAGGGTTTAAATACCAACGTAGGTGATGAAGGTGGTTTCGCTCCCAAACTTTCTTGTAATAAAGAAGCACTAGAGCTAATCCTGGCAGCTATTGACTTAGCTGGTTATAAAGCTGGTGAAGACTTATTTCTTGCTCTTGACCCGGCAGCGAGCAGTTTCTATCAAGATGGTAAATATGTCTTGTCTCGAGAGGGCGTTACCCTTACTTCAGTAGAGATGCTGAACTATTATGCTAACTGGGTATCTAATTATCCTATTATCAGCATAGAGGACGGCTTGGCGGAGGATGACTGGTCTGGCTGGATACTGTTTATGGCTAAATTGGGCAAGGAGATTCAGCTTGTGGGCGATGACCTTTATGTTACCAATATCGAGCGCCTTGAGAAGGGCATTGCAGAAAAAGCCTCCAACTCAATCCTTATTAAGCCAAATCAAATAGGCACGCTTAGTGAAACCTTAACTGCTATTAAAAGGGCACAGAAAGCGGGATGGACGACTGTCATTAGTCACCGCTCTGGTGAGACTGAAGATACTACCATAGCTGATTTATCGGTAGCAAGTGATGCTGGATTTATTAAGGCTGGTGCTCCGTGCCGTGGTGAGAGACTGGTTAAATATAATCGCCTTCTTAAGATAGAGCAGGAGTTAGGGGATAGTGCTCGCTACGCGGGCAAAAAGGCTTTTTATAATCTGGAGAAGATGAAGTCGTGGAAGTAGTAAGTGGTGTGCATCGGATAAAACTTCCTTTCCCGGAGGGCATGCCAGGGTATACCAATGTATATGTGGTGGAGGGAAGCCGGGGCAATATACTGGTTGATAGTGGTTGGGGCAACTCGGAGGTGCTCTGGGCCTTTAGGGAGGGGCTAAGAGAGAATCGTCTTAAGTTCCAGGATATTAATTGGATTGTTATCACTCACATCCATCCCGACCATTACGGTTTGGCAAGCAAGCTAAAAGAATTTTGTGGGGCTGAAGTGGCTATGCATAGAGTTGAAGCGGGACTTATCAATTCAAGGTATAAAGATTTTGCTGGACTGCTCAAGCAGATGGAGGAGGAACTCAGTAGAAACGGTGTTCCTCAATTTGAGCTGTCTAAGTTAACTGAGGCCTCGATATGGATGAGGCAATTTGTTTCGCCTGATTTACCTGATGTTATGTTAGATGATGGTGATAGGCTTTCTAATGGTTCATTTGAATTCGAAGTATTACGAACGCCAGGGCATTCACTAGGTCATATATGTCTTTATGAGCCGAGGAAAAAGTGGCTCTTTTGCGGAGACCATGTTTTGTTTAAAACTACTCCTCATGTGGGCTTCCACCCCCAATCGGGAGATAATCCCCTGGGAGACTACATCGATTCTTTGGAGAGGTTAGAGGCGCTTAAGGCTAATTTCATCTTTCCGGGGCATGGGCCAGTGTTCAATAGCCTGAAGCTGAGAGCAGCAGAAATACTCCAGCATCATGCACAGAGGGAAAGAGCCATTATAAAGGCCATGAGTAGCGGTTTCAGAACAGCCTATCGAGTGGCTACTGAGATTCCCTGGAAACTTGAAGCAGGTGGTATTGCCTTTAAAGATTTAGCGCCTTGGGACAGGCGATTAGCTATATTGGAAACTATTGCTCACCTTAGGTTATTAATGGTTGAGGGTAAAGTAGGCAAGTTTGACCAGGAGGGCGTTTCTTTATACTTATCTAAAGACTAGATAAAGAGGAGGTAAAAATGGCGACGAAAGTAGGTATTAATGGCTTTGGGCGTATTGGGAGACTGGCTCTTAAGGCAATAAATCAGCGTGTAGCTAATAAGTTGGAGGTGGTGGTGGTGAATGACCTTACTGATGCTAAGACTAATGCTCACCTTTTCAAATATGACAGCAATTATGGTGTCTATCCGGGCAAGGTGGGGGCTAAAGATGATTCCATTATAGTTGATGACAGGGAGATAAAAGTCTTGGCTGAACGTGATCCAGCCAAAATTCCTTGGCGAGACTATGGGGTAGATATCGTGATTGAGTCAACAGGGCTTTTTACCCAAGCCTCCAAGGCAGCTAGCCATCTTCAGGGCGGAGCGAAAAAAGTGATTATTTCGGCGCCAGCCCGGGAGGA
>JRER01000971.1_pt1 | contig 18222 bp, 12 predicted proteins | sample 210161 | NCBI WGS metagenome assembly JRER01 (sample SAMN03019618, study PRJNA260268) | marine sediment metagenome | biome: Marine; feature: Sediment; material: Clay; isolation source: clay from marine sediments 136 meters below sea floor depth collected from... | place: New Zealand: Canterbury...
ACTGAAGTTAATCCGGGAAACAAATGCCCTTCCATCAGTTACTGGATATGTTTGCCATCATCCATGTGAGGCTGCATGCCCAAGAAAGTTGATTGAGGAGCCGGTTGCTATAAAGAATTTAAAGCGATTTGTTGCTGATTTTGATGATGGAAGGCTAATACCGCCGGAAATCAAGAAAAATGGGAAGAGGGTTTCGATAGTTGGGTCGGGGCCATCTGGGTTGGCTGCGGCCTATGAATTGGCCAGAGAAGGTTACCAAATTGAGATCATCGAAGCTCTTCCCGAGCCTGGTGGGATGCTTCGCTGGGCAATTCCTCCATTTAGGCTGCCTGAAGATGTATTAAACCGAGATATTAAGTATATTGAAAGAATGGGTGTTGCCATAAAAACCAGTGTTAAGTTCGGTGTAGATGTGACTTTGTCTGAACTCAAGAAGGAAGGGGCTGATGCAATCATCATGGCTATAGGGACCCACCAAGGCTTAAAGATAGGGATAGAAAATGAGAGAAGCATTGGTGGGTATATCGATTGTCTTCCCTTTTTGAGGAAATATGCTGACGGTGAGCAAGTAGCTCTTGGGGATAAGGTTATTGTTGTCGGGGGAGGGAATGCGGCGATTGACGCAGCCCGCTCAGGCCTGCGTTGTGGAGCAAAAGAGGTTGTGATCATTTATCGCCGGAGCTGTGAAGAGATGCCTGCCGACAGGGATGAGGTAAGGGAAGCAGAGGCAGAAGGGGTTAAGATTAATTTTTTAGTTGCGCCAGTTAGAATTATCGGGAAGGATGGCCAAATTCAGGGGCTTGAATGTATAAAGACTGAACTCGGTGAGCCTGATGAGTCGGGGCGAAAGAGGCCTACTCCAATAAAGGGCTCGGAATTTGTATTGGATGCCACCTCGGTTATTTCAGCCGTAGGCCAACAGCCTGACCTTTCTTGGAACCGTGAGCGGTTACCATTTGATTTTTCGCCTAATAATACCTTTATCGTTGATGATAGTGCTGCGACCAATATAGAGGGTGTTTTTGCCGCCGGGGATGCGGTAAATGGACCAACGACAGTGGTAGAAGCAATGGCAAGTGGCAGAAGAGTAGCTAGGTCAGTAGATGGCTATTTATCTGGCACAGAGTGGAGGTAATCATGAAAGCCAATGACTGCCGAGTAGATACGATAAGACGGTATCCTGAAAAAAGTTTGGCTATAACCCAGAGATTAGCAGGGAGCTCATTGGTGAAACTGGGCTTTGATGAGAGCGCAGCAATAGGGGAGGCAAAGCGTTGTCTGGGGAATATCTTATGTAAAAGCTGTGACCTCTGCCGCCTCTTCTGCCCCGACTTAGCCATAACAAGAAATGAAAACAAGATTGAGATTGATGATAACTACTGTAAAGGGTGTGGCATTTGCGCTTCAATATGCCCCAAAGGGGCTATTAAGATGGTATTGGAGGAATAATAAATTTGCTTATAGGCGGGCTCTGCCGGGGGAAACTGAGTTACTAGGGTTTTTGTGCCATACCACTAGTTTAAATATTTACTCCCCCTCCCGTGTGGTGCCTCAGCCGTAATCGGGCAAGTGGCATCCCGCCTACCCAGTTCGTAAGCCATAATGATATGCAAAAGACTGTTGAATACACTGTAGTGAACAATAGAGTCTCACCAGCCACTGTAGAGCTACTTATCCGTGAGAGAAACAAGGGTAAGAGCCTCAGGCAGCTGGCGTGGCTCGTCCGGCTGAGAAAAGAAGGCATCATCAACCCGACAAAGTGCTGGGGTTAGTGGCTTTATTCTGAGGAGCAGATTAGACAAATACCGTCACTTGTTGCCGAGGCAAGAAAGTGCGAGCGATGCGGCAAGTTGCGCCCACCTGGCTACCGAAGGTTCTGTAGAGAGTGCAGCCAGTATAGGGAAAAATACAGCTATAAGGCTCTAAGCCCGGAAGAGAAGGCAAGTACGAAGGGGTGCTGACGCCTGATGATGTGAGGCAGATGAAAGCTGCTGGGGCTACGATGGCGCGACCTGGACCTTCCCCATAAGCGCAAGGGCGTTTGCCAGTTTAAGGAGCCTAAGACTGGACATAGTCGGCGCCGACTCAACTTGCCACCTTCTTTGGCTCTGTTCTTGCGGCAATACAAAGCCAAGAGGGGAGCAGAGTCTCTGCTCCTTGGGAAGCCCTTAATGGAGGATGACCTAGTATTTGGTAATGTTGATGGCACTCCTATGGACCCTGGCACTCTTACTCATAATTTTGCCAGGATTGCCAGAAGGGCAGGCCTTCCGGGCACTCGCTTCCATGACCTGAGGCACACCTTTGCTAGTCTAATGCTGCTAGCAGGTGTCCATCCCAAGATAGTTAGCGAAGCATTAGGGCATTCGAGTGTAGCCTTTACTCTGGACGTATATAGCCATGTCGTCCCAGGCATCCAAGAGGCTGCTGCTAAGCGGCTGGACGGAGTGCTGGAGCTAAGCGAGGCGAAAAATGTTGGCAAAAGAAGATGGCGCAGGCAAAAAACAGGGGAAAACAAAGCAGGAGTGGGAGGACTCGAACCCCCGACCTGCGGTTTTGGAGACCGCTGCTCTTCCAAACTGAGCTACACTCCTATGCCGATAATCTATATTATCATAAATTCTGACAAAAATTAACTGGTACCCCTGGGGCGACTCGAACGCCCGACACGCGGTTTAGGAAACCGCTGCTCTATCCACCTGAGCTACAGGGGCTTATTAATCATTGGTGGAGATAGGGGGATTCGAACCCCCGACCTCTGCGATGCGAACGCAGCGCTCTCCCTATTGAGCTATATCCCCAAACTACAGTGGAGATTATAGCATATATGAGATTATTTATTAACTCCCCCTAGGTTTCTATTTTAGTAACCTTGTCCTCTTTAGCTTCCTGATTTGGCAACCCTCCCCCTTTATCCCCCTCCCTTATAAAGGGAGGGGGAATTGGTTATGTAAGAGAGGCGAAGCCTCTCTTTGACTCTCCTTTGGCATCTAGCCTTTTAAAGAGGGGTGGGATGATTTCTTTAGAGGGCGCTAGCCCTCTATAACTCTTTTTATGCCTAGATATGAGGTCTTTTATTAAGGGTAGCTTGAAGGGCGAAGCCCCTTCAAAAACTATTCTTCCCCCTCTCGATAGGAATATATATCCATATCATGGAGAGGGGGACCGAGGTCGAAGACTCTTCGAGGGGTGAGGTTGATAAACAAAATGCCTTCCTTGTCAGTCATCATCATTATTGCTATACTAAAATGTATGAACTACGAGACCATTATCGGGCTGGAGGTTCATGCCCAGCTTCTGACCGAGAGCAAGATGTTCTGTCGCTGTAGCGCTGATTATGCCAGTGCCCCACCCAATACCCATGTCTGCCCGGTGTGCCTGGGGATGCCCGGGGTTCTGCCTACCATCAATCAGCAAGCAGTGGAATATACCATAATGACAGCGCTGGCACTTAACTGCACCATTTCCGATTACACCAAATTTGACCGCAGGTTCTACTTCTATCCAGATGTGGCGAAAGGCTATCAAATCTCGCAGTCTGACACCCCTATTGGGCATCACGGCTGGCTTACCATTGAGGTTAATGGCGAAAAGAAAAGGGTAGGCATAGCCAATGTGCACCTTGAGGAGGATGTAGCCAAACTAGTGCACCGCACCTCATCGGGTGGAGAATCGTATAGCCTGGTAGATTTCAATCGGTCTGGAGCGCCGCTGATGGAGATTGTGGCTGAGCCAGACCTTCGCTCTCCAGAGGAAGCCAGGCAGTATCTTATAAGGCTACGCAGTATACTCCGTTACCTGGGTGTATCCACGGCAAATATGGAGGAGGGCAGCTTCAGGTGTGATGCCAATATCAGCATTCGTCCTGAGACCAGCCCGGATTCTTTGGCTAAGGTTGAGGTCAAAAATATGAATAGCTTTAAGGCAGTCTACCGGGCTCTGGAGTATGAAGCCCGACGACAAAGGAAAGCAGTAGCCGAAGGTGGGGAGATTGTTTCCCATACTAGGGGTTGGGTGGAGGAGAAGGGCAAAACCGTTTTCCAACGTGGTAAGACGCATGCCTTGTACTACCCTGAGCCAAACCTCCCGCCATTGGTGTTGAGCCGTGAGTGGGTGGAGGAAATAAGGTCAAAGCTGCCCGAGCTGCCCGAAGCTAGACACGACCGTTTTATAGCTGAATATAACCTGCTTCTCTACGATGCCAACCTGCTTACCAGCTCCAAGGCAATGGCTGACTACTTTGAAGCCTGCCTGAAAACGGGGGTGCCCCACAGCTTGTCATCAGCCAAAAGAGCTAAAATGGTGAGCAACTGGCTTTCGGGCGAATTCAGTCGGCTGCTCAATGCCACCAACACCGAGATAGATAATTCCAAGGTTAGCCCTGAGCAGCTTTGCCTGTTGCTGGATTTGGTGCACCAAGCCAGTATCAGCAGCACCAGTGCCAAGCTCGTGTTTGAGGAAATGTTCAATACCGGGAAGCTTGCCGACGACATTATTGCCCAGCAAGGGCTCAGCCAGATCAGTGATACCGAGGTGATTGAGAGGGAAGTCATGGCGGCAATAAGAAGCAATGCTCAAGCAGTAGCCGATTATAAGGCAGGGAGGAGGCAATCTCTGAAGTTCCTCGTTGGGCAGGTAATGAGGGCTTGCAGAGGTCGTGCCAACCCCAGGCTGGTAAACGAGTTACTAGAGGAGAAGTTGGAGGAAGGATGATATGCAGACCTACTTCAATGTGGCTCAGATTATATTATCTTTAGCCTTGATATTAGCTGTTCTGCTTCAGGTTAAAGGTGGGGGGCTAGGGGGTATCTTTGGTCAGCCTGACACTGTCTTTCGAACTAAACGGGGTGTGGAAAAAACGCTGTTTCAACTTACCATCGTCTTAATAGTCCTATTCATCATTATCTCTATATTTGCTCTCAGAATTAGCTAGTGATTGACTGCCATGGCTCCCATAATAACCTTGACCACCGATTTAGGTTTGACCGACGCCTACGTAGCGGCTATGAAGGGGGTAATACTCGGTATCAACCCTGAGGCAAAGCTAGTTGATATTTGCCATACCATTAAACCACAGAATATCGCTCAGGCTGCCTTTGTCCTGAGCCGGGCGTATCAGTTCTTCCCTGAGGGAACAATCCATGTGGTGGTAGTTGACCCCGGGGTTGGCACCGAGCGAAGAGCTATTATCCTGAGAACAAAGTCAGCCAGCTTTGTCGCCCCAGATAATGGTGTCCTGAGCTATGTTATCCAGCAGTCTATCGGGGGAAGGTTGATAAATAATCTACAACAAATAGAGCTAGAGCCTGGTTTGGAGGCAGTTGCCATCACCAAGCCCCAGTTCTGGCGACCAACGGTTAGCCCCACCTTCCATGGACGCGACATCTTTGCCCCGGTAGCGGCTCGGCTTTCCCTGGGCTTCCCGCTGACGGACTTTGGTGAGGTGATAACCTCGGTTACCATGCTGCCGCTTCCACAGCCATACCAGGCAATGGATGGCTCAGTTGTAGGGCATATTATCCATATCGATAGCTTTGGCAATCTGATTACCGATATCAAGAGCAATGACCTACCTCAGGCAAGACGGGCGATAACTATTGAGGTTGGCAATCAGCTCATTTCGGGGTTGAGCTGCACTTATGCCCGGGGGAGCGGACTTCTAGCCCTTGTTGGCAGCGATGGATACCTGGAGATAGCGGTTAGGGAAGGCAGTGCCAGCGCCTTTCTTGATGCCGAGATAGGCGGTGAGGTGAGAATAAGATAACTATCATCAAGGGAAGTTTGAAGGGGCGAATTATAACGGGGTTCCCCGCAAAAACGCAGTTTTTGTGGGGTGAAAATCCCCTTCAAAAACCACTCTTCCCCCTCTCCTTGAAAGGAGTAAATATAAGGGAGAGTCAAAGAGAGGCGAAGCCTCTCTTAAATAACTAATTCCCCTTCCCCTTACCAAGGGGAAGGGGATAAAGGGGATAGGGTTCTAAACAAATGTCTAAAGGGGTGAGGTTGATAAACAATCTCAGGAGATAATCAATGAAGTGTCCTGTTTGCGGAAAGGATGCCAGAGCACATATCTACTACTGCGCCAGGTGTGCTGTTTATGTGCATGAGAAGTGCTGGCAGAAGCATGTAGAGATGGCTCATAAGGAAGAGAAGTGAAGCTAAAGATATGGTTTCTGGAGACCAGACCGCAGTTCTTGCTTCTTTCCCTGGTGCTGGCGTTCTTGGGTGCCTGTATCGCCTGGTATGAATTTAAAGAATTTGGTGGCACATTCCATCTTGGTTATGCCCTGTTAGCTTTCCTCGGGCTGCTTCTCTGCCACATCAGTGTCAATGTGCTCAATGACTACTTTGACTATAGAAGCGGGATAGACCTGGCGGTTAACAGAACCCCCTTCAGTGGAGGCAGTGGCATCCTTCCCGCTGCCCTACTCAAGCCGGGGCAGGTCTTGTGGTTTGGGCTGGTCTCTTTCTTGCTGGCGGTGCCCATAGGTATCTATTTTGTTATAGCCAGGGGCTGGCCCCTTTTACCTCTACTTGTAGTAGCTGCAATATGCATTCTCCTTTATACCCCCTTTATAACTAGGGTAGGGTGGCCTGAGTGGGCTCCAGGGGTGGGGATGGGGGCTCTGCCGGTGCTGGGAACTTACTTCGTTCAGACCACTGCTTATACCCTGCCTGCCATTGTTGCCTGTATACCCTCTGGCATTCTGGTGCATAACCTTCTCTTGCTAAATGAATTCCCTGACGCCGAGGCCGATAGGCAGGCAGGCAGAAAAACGCTGCCCATTGTTATGGGAAAGACAAAGGCAAGCAGGCTTTATTCAGTCCTGACGCTGGTAGTTTATTTGTGGATAATCGGCGGTGTGGTGGCAGGGCAAATGCCAGTTTTTTGCCTCATAGCCCTGCTAACGCTCCCCCTGGCGATAAAGGCGATTCAGGGTGCCCTGAAGCCTCAACAGATGGACAAGCTAGTGCCAGCTATGGCAAATAACGTTCTGGTTGTCCTCCTAACCCAGTTGCTCCTGGGCATCGGTTATATTCTGGCAGGGGTTTTATAAGTTGGTGGTAGCATAATGTCGGTCGACCTGGTTTTACTTCATCCCCCCAGCGTATATGACTTTCGTCAAAAAACGATTCTTTATGGACCGGTTAGTGACCTAATTCCATCGTCCTCTATGTTTGAGATGTATCCCATTGGCTTTACCAGTATTGCTGAATATCTGGAGGGCGCTGGGTATCGAGTGCGCATTGTCAACCTGGCGGTGCGGATGCTGAACGATAGCAAATTCAATGCCGAGGCACTGATAAAGCGTTTGAAGGCACCGGCATTTGGTATTGATTTGCACTGGCTGGTGAGTGCTCATGGTGCTATTGAGGTAGCCAAAATAGTGAAAAGGTGCCATCCCCAGGCGAAGGTGGTGGTAGGAGGGCTTTCTGCCTCTTATTACTATCGGGAGCTAATCCAATACCCGGAGATTGATTATGTAATGAAAGGTGACTCTACGGAGGAACCACTGCGACAGCTCATGGATTGCATAATGAATAGGAGGCAGCCTGAAGAAGTGCCCAATCTTGTTTGGCGAGATGGACAAGGCAGGGCGCGAGAAAACCCCTTCTCTTATGTCCCCGCTGACCTGAGCCATGTTATGGTCAGCTACTATGCTAATACCGTGCGCTCGGTTATTAGATACCGTGACCTGGCTAGCTATACTCCTTTCAAGGGCTGGGCTCATTATCCCATTACTGGGGTGCTTACTTGCCGTGGCTGCACCCAGAATTGCGTTGTCTGCGGCGGCTCTGCCGCCGCCTTCAGAAACTTTTTTAATCGAGAGAAAGCTGTCTTTCGCTCTCCGAAATCGGTGGCTCAGGATGTAAAGCAGATTGAGCGCTTTAGCACTGGTCCCATCTTCATCCTGGGGGACCTGCGCCAAGCGGGGGAGGACTACGCCTATGAGGTTCTGCGCCTACTGGAGAAGGACGGGGTGAAGAATCAGGTCATCCTTGAACTATTCTCTCCCGCCCCTGCCGACCTTCTGCGCCAGATGAGCCTCTCCTGCCCCAACTTTTGCCTGGAGATTTCCCCCGATTCCCATGACTCCGAGGTAAGGAGAGCTGCTGGCAGATACTATTCCAATCAAGACCTGGAGCAAACGCTGAGCGATGCTCTGGATGTCGGCTGTGGGCGACTGGATGTGTTCTTTATGATTGGGTTGCCCAAGCAAACCCCACGCTCGGTAATGGAGACCATTGACTACTGTGATTTCTTGTTGCAGAAGTTCGGGGGGGATAAGCGACTTTCCCTGTTTATTGCTCCCCTCTCGCCCTTCCTTGACCCGGGCAGTCTGGGTTTTGAGCAGCCGCAGCGCTACGGCTACCGCATCCTGTTTCGGACACTGGAGGAGCACCGCCAAGCCCTGCTATCACCAAGCTGGAAGTATTCCCTGAATTATGAGACAGAGTGGATGACACGCCAGCAGATTGTGGACACTGCTTATGAGGCTATACTGCGCCTCAACCGACTGAAGGCAAAATACGGGATTATCTCCAAAGAGATGGCTGAGGCTGGGGAGCAACGCATCAAAGCGGCTTGGGAAATGGCGCACCGCATTGATGATATATTGACTAGAGATAATTATCAGCAGGAGCTATCCCGATTAAAACCAAGGATAGATGAGATAAACGCCTCTCCTGTGGTTGAGAGGCTCCAGTTAGAGCTACCGGTTGGACTGGTTAAGCTGAAATTTTTGCGTTCCCTCTGGTCATGGGCAACCGAGCGGTGAGCCTTGTGCTCTCCTAGTGTTAATGCACAATATAGGTATAGTGGTGTCACCGATACCTGTTGGACCCACTGCGATGCCGGGGATGATCGCCTTTAGCTCCGCCCTCCCAAGCCTTCACCTTGCGGTCGGTAGTAGTGGCAATAGGAAGCCCCCTCATGAGCTAGTTCAGATAGATTGGTGATACAGATTATCATGTTTCGTTTCTCCATGGCATTGACCCTATCCCCCTGACCCCCTTCCCTTGGAGGGGAAGGGGGAAGTAGTTTTAAGAGGGGGCGGAGCCCCCCTCTTTTTTATTCCTCCCCCTCGCCTTCCAGGAGAGGGGGACTAAGGGGGTGAGGTGCAGAAAGTTGAGGTGACACTAAGGTATTGAACGAGTACACCTCATTGCCTCATTTCGTAGGAGATGCTATAATCGAGCTTGGGGTGTCCAGCTATACGCCCAAGTCAACAAACATGCCCATGTTTGTTCAATGGTGATGTGGGTAGGGAGAGCACCCCTGAGCTTGCCCCCTCGGTAAGCAATAATCTTAACCGATACGGTGTTTAGTAGCATTCGTTAAACAACTGGGGCTGCAGACTGCACAAGGCGATGTTTTGTTACCGTAGAACTGGACTTGTTATACTATATTTATAGCATGTAAAATCTAGATGGGGAATCTTGGACAGTTTGAGTGATACCAGGCGGAGAAGACATAACAATTGGCAGTATTTATTTGCCCCTCATTCTGTAGCTGTCATTGGTGCATCCAATACCCCAGGGTCATGGGGATGTGGCATCATGCGGCATCTCCTTGCCTCAGCCAAGAGAAGGAAGATTTACCCGGTGAATCCCACAGTCTCGGAAGTTCTAGGAATAGCAGCTTATGACAGCGTGGTTGATGTACCAGGCTCAATTGATTTAGCGGTTATAGCTGTCCCAGCTTCACAAGTCCCTATGGTAATTCGAGAATGTGTGCAGAAAGGGGTGAAGGCTGCGGTTGTTATTTCCGGTGGATTCGCAGAGATGGGTGAGCAAGGACGCAAATTGGAAACTGAATTGGTCCAAGTTGCCAGGCAAGGAGGCATACGCTTTATCGGACCCAATAGCATGGGGCATGCTGATACCTCCTCCCAGCTCTCTACCCTCGCTTGGACAGAAGAAATCACCCCAGGCCCGGTGGCTCTCCTATCTCAAAGTGGCAACTACGGTCACCGGATAATTCACAATGGGGTGAGTTCAGGGATTGGGTTCAGTAAATTTGTTAGCACTGGTAATGAAGTCGATCTGCATCTGGAGGACTATTTAGAATATCTGGCACAAGATGAGAGTACCAAGATAATTACCGCTTATATTGAAGGGCTGAGAGAGGGGAGACGTTTCTTCCAGTTAGCCAAAGAGACTACTGTTAGAAAGCCTATTATAGTAATCAAGGCAGGTGGGACTAAGGAGTCTGCCCAAGCAGTTAGGTCTCATACCGGAACTTTAGCCGGCTCAGACGCAGTCTATGCGGCTGCATTCAGGCAGGCAGGAGTGCTCAGAGTGGATGATGATGACGAACTCTGCGATGTGGTTACTGCTTTGCTTTATCAGCCATTGCCTCGGAACAACAGGATAGGCATATTGACTATCGGGGGTGGCCTGGGAGTAGTAGCTGCTGAAGCTTGTGAGAGGGAAGGACTTGAGATAGCCTCACTCGCTTCATCAACTCTGGAGAGATTGGATGCTTACTTACCGCCACGATGGTCGCACAGGAACCCTATTGATATGGCAGGTATAGGTATGGATAAGAGCCTGGCCACCTTTTCCTCACTTTGGACGCTAATGGAGGATAAAAATATAGATGCTATCTTATTACAAGCTCCGGTGGCGCTTGGCACTAAGCGTCTATCCAACATCTTCAGTGCCGAAGAACTTAGGGCTTTTAGGGAGAGGGAAGAGAGGAACCTAAGTATGGTCAGGCAGCGGGTAGAGAAATACGGGAGGCCAGTATTTATGGTGAAGCCGGCACTTGAATTTGCCACTGACCCTGAGGCCTCCTCTTTCTTTCGCAGAGAGAGAATCCCAGTTTACCCCAATCCGCGCCGTGCTGCCAGGGTATTGCACCATTTAGCTTGGTATAGAGACTACCTTGATGCTACCGGGAGGTAGAACACCTATCCCACTCCCAAGGAGCATTCTTTACTGCTACGGGGCACACACCCTGAGTTGCCGGTCCCCCGTTCTTCATGGTTATGCTCTTAGCATCCTTCATTTCCCTTTTGGCAATGGCAAAGCCAGCTACTACCTAAATCTTATTACTACTTAATGGGTATATCAAGAGCTGTAGTAAGTCGAAATGATTAGACCGGGTTAATACTTTGTCGACCTAAAATACCAATTATGAGGTATTGCTATCGATAAGGACTGATGGTAGTCTCTAAATTACTCTAAATTAGGTAAAGATGTTGGTGATGCGATTTTATGCATCTCACAACAAGATTGGTTGTTTTATTTGAGGAAAGCCCACGTAATTGAGCGTGGGCTTTTGTGTCTAATTTAGAGCTCTTATGGCTGGGAAGCCAGATAATCAAGAAATGTAAGATTAAAACCAAGCATTTTGTGAAAGGTGCATCAGAAAACTGTTGAAATCGTGAGAGTAGAGGGGGTGAGAGATGTAATTTAATTTTAAGATTCAGCACCAAGATTTCTAAAGGAAGGAGTTTTAAATGAAAAAGAAAGTAATACCAATTGGCATTAGTCTAGTGTTGGTTTTGGCCTTAATTTTAACAGCTCTGAGTGCTCTGCCAGCGCTAGCTAAATCGTACTCCATCTCAGGCACAGTTTCATATACTGGTGAAGCGGAAGGTGACATCTATGTCTTGGCATTGGATTCCAGTGATAGACGGGCATTGAGGGACAACCTGAATGAATATAAGGTTCCCGACCTTGACATCTTCGTTGCCTATGACAAGATACGCCATGTAGGTGAGTATGAGATAAAAGGTCTTGAGGATGAAGAGGACTATTATGTCTATGCCTGGATGGATACAAATGATGATGAGGATGTTGACTTTGACCTATGCGAGCCGACAGGCTGGCATCAGGATGACGCTTGGTGGGCTGAGGTCGAGATAGAGGGCGGAGACGTAACGGACATTGATATAACCCTGAAAGAAGTTACCCCTTACCCTGAAGAAGACCTATCCATCACGGTTGACAGGCGTTATGGTGGAACTCTCGAAACAATTGAGGGTAAGAAGGTGCTGGACGTTTGGGGTCCCCCAGATGCCAGGGGCTATGCTCAGGGTTACTTGGTAGGTCCTCAGATAAGAGATGCGGTTGAGTATATTCTGATCGAGGAGTTTTCTGGCTCAGCATCTCACTATGAAGATAATATCCGCCCGTGGATTGAAGAGCATCTGGTATGGACAGACACCGATATGGAGGAGCTTGAAGGCATTATCGAGGGTATGGAAGATAGTGAGTGCGATATGTACTTGCCAGAGGTAGATAGGGATGTAGATGTTGTAGACTTGATGTGTTTTAATGCCTATGGTGAAACCTGGCAGATAGAGTCTTGCTCAGCGGCAGCAGTTTGGGGGCCATTAACTGAGAATCGTGAGTTGAGGGGCGGCGTCATCATGTTCAGGAGCATGGACGGCGAGTGTGACCTAAGGAAGGCTACAGTGCTGCTGGCGTTGATAATGGTTCAAGAGCCGTATGACTCATCAAAGAACAAGTGGGCATCAGTCATGTTCTGCCCGGGATATATAAGTACATATACCGGCATGAACGAATTTGGTGTAGTCATGGAGGCTAATTATGCACCAGGTAAGCCAAGCCCAGTTGAGGAGTTTGGGTATTATGCTCTGGGCATGCTCATCCGAGATGTTATGCTAACTGCCGACCAGATAGATACCGACGCTGATGTTATGGCAGTGCACGATGCACTCAGTGAGGGTACCGCAACCGGCGGTCCTGTTCTCGCTGGCGCTGACTTCATGGTGGCTGCGCCATATTATGGGCAAGAAGCTCCGGTATTCGTATATGAGCATGACGCCTATGGCGGGCTGATTCGCTACCCAACTGAAGACCTTCCCATTGGACCGTACACCATATGCACCACAAATCACTTCAGGAAGTATGAGCAGGGCGAACCAAATACCGTCAGAAGGAGCGACTGCTCGCGCTATGCGCGGCTGTATGCAGCCCTTGAGGAGCTGGAAGTGGATCACTATCTTATTGATAATCTCACGGTTACTACCAAGGAGTTCCATAAGCGGATATGTATTTCCAGCACTAGCCGCACGGAGTATGCCTGCATCTTCAAACCCAATGAGAGGATAATGATGGTAGCCTATGAGGACTTAGAGGAAAAGAACTCAAATGCCATGAGCTGTGAGTTTTCAACCTACAAGCTTGATGACCTGTTCCATTTTAAAGGGAGATGACGGCAACTTATAAAATGTGAGCAGCGCCACCAAGTCAAACTATTGAGGGGGGTGGTTCTATTCCACCCCCCTCTCCTCTTCGGCGGGGGGAGATTTGCTGGAATAAGGTTGAAAGGAGGTGATGCTACTGCGAAAGCACAATTGAATATCAAATCTTAAAGGAAAGGGGAAGGAGACGTGAAAAAGTTTTCTGGTATCTTATTTGCCCTGGTGCTGGTGTTTAGCTTGCTTGGTCTTGGGGCACCAGTGGCTATGGGTAGTTCCCCTGATGTGGGGCTTGACATAGTAATCAAGAACGGCAGGGTGATGGACCCTCTAACTGGCACTGATGTCATAGCAAATGTTGGCATTCAAAATGGTAGGATTGTCGGTATTGCCCCGCCTGACCAAAGCTTTGGTCAGGCCAAAATGGTAATCGATGCTACTGGTCTAGTAGTGGCACCAGGCTTTATCGATATGCACTCCCATGAAGGGATATTACCAATGACTATGCAGGCTCACGTTCTGGACGGTGTTACCACCATGATTGGGGGTAACTGCGGTGGGGCTCCCTACCCAATAGCTGACTACTTTGATAAGCTTGACGAAGAGGGCTGCTTGATAAACTATGCTTCTTATTTTGGGCACAGCACTTTCAGGTATATGGTAGGTGCAACTGATAGATATGCTGCGGCAACACCAGAGCAGATAGAGGCGATGCTGCCGATAGCTGAGCAGGAGATGCAGTCAGGTGCCCTTGGGGTCTCATACGGCATTATGTATGTTCCCGGGGCATCATATGAGGAGATTCTTGCCCTAGCTAAGGTAGCTGCTCAGTACGGCGGGCTGACTGCAGCTCACGCCAGGTATGGCGAACCTTCCCCACGGGCGGTTGTCGCACTCAGGGAAATGGTTCAACTGGCAAAAGACTCAGGCATTCCTCACCAGTACAGCCACATAGGTAGCATGCTGGGCTTTAGCGAGACTATGTATGAGGGCGTGGACATCCTAGATGAGGCTCAGGCTGAGGGCGTTAGAATCTGTGCCGACATCTATTCCTACCTTGCGACGGCCACAGGCCTGGGCAGTGCTATTCTCGACCCGGGCTTCTTTGAGCGCTACAACTGTGTGGCTGGAGACATCGAAGTTATGAAGACAGTTATAATAGAGGGAGAAGTAATCCTGGAGGCTGGTTCCAGGTTCGAGAGTGAAGAGCAGTTCTGGTTTATCAGGGATAAGGTTCTTGCTGGTGAAATCCCTGACCCTGGCGTAATATGCCATATTATAAAGCATGATATGGTCAAAGTAGCAATGCAAAGCCCCTATGTCATGTGCGGTAGTGATGGTTCAGTTGGCAGAGACCCAGTTACTGGAAAGTATACAGGCCATCCGAGGGTTGCCGGTAACTTTTCGAAGTTCCTTGGCTATTGGGTGAGGGAAGAGGGTGTCTGTGACCTCATGACCGGGTTGTTCAAGACATCAACACAAGCGGCGCTACAGCTTGGTCTCAGGAACAAGGGCAGAATCCAGCCAGGTGCAGACGCCGACATCACTATATTCAATCCTGATACAGTAATTGACAAGGCGACATTTGGTGAAGGTTTTATGACCCCACCTGAGGGCATTGAGTATGTGATAGTCAATGGCGAGCTCACTGTTGCTGATGGCGAGCTGGTGGAGGGTGTCTTGGCTGGGAAGCCGATCCGCAGGACATGGACAGTACCGGGGTATGCCGCTGATTTAACTGTAGGGGAAATTCACAGAACCTATCCAGTACCATCATCTGTGAAATAAGTTAAGCGTTTAGCTTAATTTTTGCGGCTGACATCGCTATCTTTGACCCGGATACGGTCAAAGACAAGGCCACCTACAATGAGCCCCTGCAGTACTCGGAAGGCATCCCTTATGTCATAGTAAATGGGGTGGTGGTAATCGATGAGGGCGAACACACTGGTGCTGTACCTGGCAAAGTCCTGCGCTTGAACGAAATGGGAGAGTGACGCCACCAAGTCAAACTATTGAGGGGGGTGGTTCTATTCCACCCCCCTCTCCTTTTAAAACTTTGTAGCCGCCGTTTAATGGCTAGGCTGGTTTTACAACTCCTATATACTCTGAAGCAATAAGGGCTGGGGACTATATCTTTTCGGTCAGGGGGATTTCAAGACCCGAAGACAGGTGAGACAATCTACGGTAATATTCAACTCTTCGAGGTGTCTTATGCCCTCTTGATCCCGCGGTCGCACCATTGACTTCATTATCCCAAACTAGGCTAGCAGGCCACCGACTTTTTCCTTGGGACAATTCACAAGATAGATTATCTACCTTTGTCACGAGGTATTGACAATAGGCACACAAATGGTATAATATCTGTCTAATGGCATCTCCAGCTCCCGCCAGAAAGGATGAAGACGTTGATAATGTCGTGGGCATATCACCTTTATGGCGACAGCTCGCAAAAAGTAGGGGGGTAATAAAAATAAAATGAAGGTAGCTGTTATAGGAATCGGACAATGCGGCTGTAATATTGCTGACGAGTTCTACAATCTAAGCGAATATGCAAAATCTTTCTTTAGTAGGAGAATAGAGATAGTAACTGATACCCTGGCTGTTAATACCGACAAGACTGACCTGAGAGGGTTCAAGCATATCCCATGGAGGAAGAGGATACTGGTAGGAGCTGGCAGGACCTTTGGGCATGGGGTTGGCAAAATCAATGTCGACGCCGCCAAGATATTTGCCGATAACCACATGATGCTTGGCGAGGAAATTTCCAAGTCCCGACATTTTTATGAGACGGACGCGGTGGTGGTTATAGCCAGCGCTGGAGGGGGCACAGGCTCCGGTGGTATCGGACAGGTGGTGAAGGTTCTCAAGGAAAGACTACACCGTCATATTATTGCTATAGTTGTTTTACCCTACGCCTATGAGGAGAGTGGAGCAGTATCTTATGCTGTAACTAATGCCGCCACCTGCTTGAGCACGGTGGATAGCTACGCTGATGTTACCTTTATCCTTGATAATGAGAGGTTCAGTAGGGGGGCAACGGTCAGCATGGCAAACTCCTATCGCAATGTAAACCAGCAAATGGTCGGCAGCTTCTACGACCTATTCTGTGCTGGTGAGGAGAAAGTCGCCAAGTATATAGGTGCCAAAGTGGCTGATGCTGGGGACATCATTGCTTCCCTATCTGGTATATCTGTTGTTGGTAGGGGTGAAGTGTCCCTCCCGACTTTACGCTTTAGAAAATATTCCTTAGATGAGGGGATACGCAGAGCAACCTGCGTGTCCACGGCTTTGAGTGAAGCACTGAATAACCTGTCTACCGATATCAACCTGAAGGATGCTCGCAAGTTACTAGCTATGCTCTGTGCCCCAAAGGAATACATCACACAACCAGCACTACAGGAAATTTATCACACCTTACTTGATAAAGCTCCAGAGGCAGAGGTCAGGATTGGGGATTATCCACGGAGGGACAAAGAGGTTTCTGTGACTATAATAGCTTCAGAGCTAGTTGAGATACCTAGAGTGGAAAGACTATATACAAGGGGATTGCAAACACTCAAAACACAGAAAACAATCAGAGCAAAAACAGGCAAACTTATCCAAAAACGGAAGGATGTGGGCAAGGATATACCAAGATTAGCTTAGACAGTGTCTGAGGATCCTTCGAGGGGAGCCGCTCCTATTTCGGTGTTTTTCAGGATAGAAGCAGGTAACAACCGCTTGCAATGCGCAATCTCATAAATAAAAAGGGGCTGAGGGGGCAACCCCCAGCGCCGTAAGTCCTAGTCGCAATGTAAAGATAGATTTGACCCCAGTCGTAACTCATAGGATTCGTCGGGGTAGCTTTAGTTCGGGTATCTGCCTGCCGCGCTTGTTCCTGTAGTAACATCGGTTGCCTTTACGCCAGTAGCAGGAGGGATAACAATACTGCTGTCCTATCGGGCACTTGGCTACTCTCACGCCCTTGTCGTTAGCCATATGCTCAGCTCCTTTTTGGGTATAGTTACCCCTGCGAGGATGCTGTCGTGTGCTTCTTCTTTGTCCACCACAGCTCAAGGCTTATGCAGCGGTGATAATGTGGACGTCCTCACAGTCCATAGTCTCAATCTTTATCTTCATTCTCGTGTGCCCAGATTAAATGTCCATAAAACTGGTGTTTAAATTTCGTTAGAATTTGACGGGATAGATTTGAAATGTTGGGCACGGCTGGCGGCGCTAGACCTGATAGACACAACGTCAGCTCCCTTCTAGCTCGATTTGACAAAAAGAGAGGGAGTCGTCTTCTGACCCCCTCTTGCCCTATCAGACACCTGCTTCCTTGGAGGAAGCGATCAGGGCCTTTGTCCAGTACTAAATTTGCTTTGCGTCGGTCCCGGTTACCTTAGATAGCACGTTTTTTTCCTGTCGCCTTGGCCACTGCCTGCTGCCGAGTGTGTGCGTGCAATTTTTCCATAATGTTCCGCAGGTGTACCTTCACCGTGTGCTCAGAGATGAACAAGGTGGTGGCAACCTCCCTGTTGGTAAGGCCTTGCGCAACCAAGGCTAACACTGACCTTTCTCGTTCGCTCAAAGGGGTGATGTCCCCCGACTTCGCCGCATCCTTGCGCTCTCCCAACGAGTTGAATTCCAAAAGCAGTCTTGCTGCAATCAGAGAGTATACAATGACCTCACCCTCAGCGACGAGAGTGATGATTTTAATGAGGTTTTCAACCCCGATATCCTTGGATATATATGCTCTAGCTCCTGCCCTAACAGTGGTAAGGAATTCGCCGCTTGCCTCAGAGTGGGTGAGCACGATGATACTCGTTTTCGGCAGCCTTTCATGGATACGCTGTATTGCCTCAATACCGCTACATTCAGACAATCCAGTATCTATGAGGATGATATCCGGCTGGTACTTATTGGCGCTTTCGACAGCTTCAAGTCCCCTGCCGCACGCATACACTACCTCGATGTTTGGCTCGTGCTCCAGGAGCTTCGTTAGTCCTTCACGAAAAATCTCACTCTTATCTGCCAAGAGTAGCCTTATTTTCACCACTGCGCT
>JRER01001253.1_pt1 | contig 18165 bp, 13 predicted proteins | sample 210161 | NCBI WGS metagenome assembly JRER01 (sample SAMN03019618, study PRJNA260268) | marine sediment metagenome | biome: Marine; feature: Sediment; material: Clay; isolation source: clay from marine sediments 136 meters below sea floor depth collected from... | place: New Zealand: Canterbury...
TGGCTTGCCTATTTGGATTTACTGGGGCAGCACTGGCAAAAGAGATCAGCACCAGCGGAGATATACAATTTAAGCTCACCGGGACCTCTCAGGAAGGTGCGGCTAGTGGTCTCTTTGGGGCGGGAGATGTGTTGGTTAATTATGGCGTTACTTTAACTTCGGGCGCCTTCGAGGCCAACCTTACTCCTCAATTTGACTTGGCCGGAGAAGCTCTGACCTTCGATGATGCTTACATCAAATGGATACCTGACACGCTGATCCTCACCATGAAGCCTCTGGGAATAGATAAAGGGCTATATGACGTCGGACCCAATATTCCCTCAAATCCAGGGTTAGGTTTCGAGATACCGGTAGCGCCCTTTACCTTTGATCTGGCAGTCAATAACCAGAAGGAAACAGTGGGTGATGGGGCCACATTTAGCTATGGTCTCGGAGTAGAGTATGTGATAAACTCGGTTACCCTGGGGGGACTGTTCGGCAGTACTGATGTGGAAGATGCTGATTGGTATGGCGCTTACTACGGGGGCAAGGTGGCTGTCGATTTAGCTCCCTTAACTGTAGTGGGTCAGTATGGGAGCTTTAGCCCTGAGAGAACAGATTACGAGGATGGGTCTGGATTTTTTGCTGAATTTGGATATGACCTGGGTGAAGGATTAGGGAGCGTTACTCTCAACTATACCCGGAAGGATAAATATCTCAACACTAAAGGTGACCCTGTGACGGCAGTGAAAGATTATTACGAAATCTACGGTGAGTATAGTTATCCCCTGACCGAGGCGGTGAGCTTGACTTTGGATGCCTCAAGCATAGAGCCGGGTACCGGAGTAAAGTCCTACACCGAATACGAAGTGAAAATAGGAGTATCACTGTAAGAGGATACTAAGAAGGTGGACTCAAAATCATGAGCCCACCTTCTTCCAAAATTTCTTAATCAGAACGGCTATAGACAAGCTACTTAAGGACAAGGAGAAACTTAAGAAGAAAATATCTCCCCTAAGGAGGAGTAAAGTTGTGGAATGAGTATAGGGTTCTCTCGGAGGATAGATTGGTAGCTTTTAAGCTAGATTCAAAGGGATAGGTCATGCTTTGCGTTGCCTATCCTTTTTTTTATATATTGCAAAGGAGCTTATGGGAATATCAGGGACAAGCAGGTGGCTCTCCGCGGACAATCCCGTGCCCTGACGGTCTGGTCCGCAGGCTCCTTTGTTTAGAGGAAAAATAAGTATTTATCAGAAAGTAAGGGGGCTAAAATAAGGCCAGAGGGAGGTGAAAGATAGATAGGCCGGTTAGCTGGGACCAAGGAAAACTTTCTAGAAAGAGGAAAACGTTAAATAATTAAATTTCTTTTTAGAAGCTTTCAGGGAAAAATGAACCAGAGGAGGTTCAAATGTCTACTCGACACAAGAGTAAATTAGTAGTAGGGATAGGTTTTCTAGTAGCACTGCTACTTACCGTTGGGGTAATTAGTGCCTCTGCTAGGATAACCTTAAAATTCTTGTGTGTTGAACAGTACCCAGATACTGTTAAGGCTCTAGAAAATGATATTCTCCCAGCCTTTGAGAAAAAGAACCCAAATATTGAAGTAGAAATTGATTATGTTACCTGGGATACAATGGGTGAGAAGCTAATGACCGGGTTTGCTGCTGGTGTAGCTACAGATGTAATTACCACTGGATCTGATTGGATTGGGCCATATGCAGAAAGAAACCAGTTTTTACCTTTGGATAAATACTGGGCTAAATATGAAGACCAAGAAGATTTTTATGAGGGCTTCATGAAAATATGTGCTTACAAGGGGTATCTATATGGAATTCCTTACGTTTCAGATATAAGGCCGTTAGTATACAGAAGAGATTTTTTCAAAGAAGCAGGCCTTGATCCGGATAAACCGCCTCAGACTTGGGAGGAATTAGCAAATTACGCTGTAAAGTTGACTAAACGAGATGCAAAAACGGGTAAAATCACGAGAGCAGGATATAATGTCTGGGCCGAGATGCCAGGGACTGCTTTTTTTGAGTTCTGGTATTATCTTCGGCAAGCGGGGGGTTACATAACGACAGATGCTTGGGGAGCACCTCCAACAGAGGAGCTCCCTAGAGCAATCATGAATAGCCCTGAAGGAATAGAAGCGTTAGAGTTTGTAAATGATTTGGTCAATAAATACAAGATTTCCCCTATGGCAGGAATGCCAGGGATCACACCAGGAGTCGCGGTCATATTGGAAGGTCCAGTAGCTATGCAGATGGGTGGTTATTCTGACTTCCAAATAGAAAAATATCATCCCGAACTTAGAGATGACATTGAGGTTGCAATGCCTACGAAGAAGGAAAAGCGTCTAACCTATGTATGCCCGAATGTTATGGTTATTTCTTCGATCACTAAACATCCTGAAGAAAGCTGGAGGCTAATTACCTGGTTAACGAGTCCGGAAAATATGGAAAAGATACTCGCAGGACAAGGTATAACGCCTACCCGCAAATCTGTTACTGAGTATGGTGAGTACATGCAAAATGAAAGATCACAAACAATTATGCAAATTCCTGAACTAGGCTACGGTACAACCACTCCTCCATCATGTGATTTTCCTATGCTTGAGATAACGGGGAACCATATTCAGGCAGCTCTTAGGGGTATAGAAGGCATTAAAGAGGCTTTAGATAAAGCAGCAGTGGAAACCAACAGGATTCTAGAGAGAAGGAGAAGATAAAAAAGTAGAGACCCAATAATCCTGCTGTATGATTTTTCATACAGCAGGATTGTGACAGGGTAAAAGAGGAAGGTGAGAAAGTGAGGAGAAGACAGGGTTTAGTAGCTTTCTTTTTTCTTCTCCCAGGGATAGGACTACTTGTCATTTTTTTGTTAATTCCTTGTATCACAATCTTTTATTTTAGCTTTACAAAATATTCAGTAATTGAAGCGCCTGAATGGGTTGGATTTCTGAATTTTAAGCAGCTTTTATTAGAAGACGCAATTTTTAAGATTGCAACATCTAATACAGCCTACTATACCTTAGGCACGGTTCCTCTAACAATGGCTATTGGTTTAATTCTTGCTGTAATGGTAAATGCAAAGATTGAATTTAGAACGTTCTTTCGAGTTGCTTTTTATCTCCCTGTAGTAACTTCTATAATTGCTGTTTCGGTAATCTGGATGTGGTTATACAATCCCACATATGGATTGATTAATTATTTTCTTCAGAAACTAAGTTTGCCAACACAGAATTGGCTCTATGATGTGAAATTAGCTATGCCTTCTATTATTCTCATGAGTGTTTGGCAACGTGTGGGATATACCATGATCATCTACTTAGCTGGGCTCCAGAATATTCCAGATCAATCATATGAAGCTGCAAAAATTGATGGCGCAAATAAATGGAATTCTTTCTGGTATATAACTTTACCTTTACTGAAACCCACAACTCTTTTCGTACTTATTATAACCATTATAGGCTCTTTCCAAGTATTTAGCCAAATCTATGTAATGACAGGAGGAGGACCAGCGAATGCTACCACTACTATCGTACATCAACTTTACGTGAATGCTTTTCGATATTTTTCAATGGGATATGCTGCGGCTATAGCTGTTTTATTATTTTTTATTATTTTCTCCTTATCCGCATTAAATTTTAAGTTTTTGGGGGAAGCAAGGTGAGAGCCGAAAATAAAGGTACCATAAGTGAAACACACGAAAAGCAAAAAAATAAATACCCTTAAAATACCCCGATTCCTAGGATTTTCGGGACTCTACTTGCTATTATCAATAGTAGCCATTGCTACGCTTTTTCCGTTTTTCTGGGTGGTTTTAACTTCATTAAAACTCGATACAGAGATATTTTCTTGGCCTCCTATATGGATACCAAGCTCATTAACTCTACAACAATATGTTATATGTTTACAGGCGGCTAATTTTACTCTTTATCTCTTCAATAGTGCTTTTGTTACAATAATGAGAACTGTATTTACTGTTGTGGTGGCTTCGCTAGCAGGTTACGCCTTTGCTAGACTTCATTTCCGGGGGCGAGATCTACTATTCTTGGCTGTTTTAGCTACTTTAATGATCCCTTTTCAAGCAGCTTTAGTTCCTCTATTTTTGCTCGTAAAATGGATACCGTTAGCAGGAGGAAATGATCTTTTCGGTAGGGGGGGAATCGGTTGGATTGATAGTTACTGGGGGCTTATTGTGCCAGGGGTAGCCAACGCCTTTGATATTTTTCTTTTCAGGCAATTTTTCATAACGGTGCCACAGGAACTAGAGGATGCGGCAAGAATAGATGGAGCCTCAGAATTTGGTATCTTTTGGAGAATAATGCTACCTTTATCAGCTGCTCCTACCGTAGTTGTGATAATTTTTACTTTCCAAGCATGTTGGAATGAGTTCTTATGGCCTCTTGTAGTAGTCCAAAGCAGTAAAATGAGGACTATTCAACTGGCTCTTGCCCAATTCACACAACGGCATGTAGTCAACTGGGGTCCACTTATGGCAGGAGCGGTACTTGCAAGTCTTCCAGTAATTCTAATTTTTTTGATGATGCAGAGATATTTCGCTCAGGCGGTTACTACTACGGGGATAAAGGTATAATTTTAGGAAAGAACTAAGATTTTAAGGCAAGGTTTGATTATCGACTACATATATCCATAAAGGGGGTAATATGGCAAAGTTAGCGATCAAGGGCGGAAGACCAGTAATTTCAGATGGATTAAAAATTAAGTGGCCAATTTTTGATGATGCTGATGAGAAAGCATTAATCGAGGTATTGAAAAACGGTCACTGGTGTAGCTGTGGCTATCTTTTTAAAAATGCTCAACTCGAATCTAAGGTAGCTAAGTTTGAGAGAGAATTTGCTAAGTGGAATGGGGCAAATTATGCAATAGCCACTAGTAGTGGCACCTCTGCCCTGGTACTCGCCCTAAAGGCAGGGGGGATAGAAGCAGGTGATGAGGTAATTGTCCCTGCAGTTACCTATGTTTCCTCAGGCACCGCGGTAATACTGGCCAATGCCATCCCTATATTCGTTGACATTGATCCCGAGACCTATCAAATATCACCTGAGAAGGCAGAGGCAGCTATAACTGATAAAACTAAGGCCATAATGCCCGTTCACTACGGAGGCTACCCAGCAAATATGGATAGAATCATGGAGATCGCCAGAAAGTATGGTCTTTTAGTCATAGAAGATGCTGCCGAGGCTCATGGCTCAGAGTGGAGAGGTAAGAAGGTGGGCTCTATAGGTGATATGGGCTGTTTTAGCTTTCAGATGGGCAAGCCCTTGACCTGCGGTGAGGGAGGAGTCGTCCTCACCAATAACGAGGACTTAGCAGTTAGGTGTTATTCCTATGGTGACTTGGGCAGGATGCCTATAGAAAAGGGAGGAAGAAAATATGATACTTATATCCCCGCGGGGAATTATCGAATGTCAGAGTTTTTAGGAGCTCTTTTATCAGTTCAGCTTTCTCGTCTTGATGAGCAGACACAGATGAGATATGAAAATGGTGAGTATTTTGCCAGGGAACTGAAAAAAATTGAGGGGATATCAGCCTTAAAAAGAGATTCTCGAGTAACAAAGAGGGGCTACTATTTTTACTTTTTAAGATACGATCCATCCAGATGGGATGGTGTTCCTCGAGATAAATTTATGGAAGCTCTAAATGCAGAAGGAGTACCCTGCTCGACAGCTCATAATGATCCTATGTATAAAAACATCGTCTTCTACAAGAATGCCTTTGGAAGAACGGGCTGTCCTGTCAGTTGCCCTTTTCATGAGAAAAAGATTGATTACTCTAAATTTTACTGTCCTGAGACTGAGCGAATTTATAAATCAGAGGTAGTTGCCCTGGGTAAGGACTTTCTCATGGAAAAAGAGAATATAGATAAAATATTGGAGGCAATTTATAAGATCAGGGAAAATATCGATGAGCTAAGATAAAAGGCTTGAGAGGAGGTGAAAAAGGGTAAATAAGCCTATCAGCTTGGAGATAGGGAAATTTAAGTGGGAACAAAAATTATTAAAGGAGGACAAAATAATGCGTAAGTTAATGATAGTATTATTAGCTGGAGCAATATGTTTGCTGGGAGTGACATCAGCATTAGCGGTAAAGTATAACGAAGCCCCTATGCTTAAGACGAAAGTTGCTGCAGGATTGCTGCCACCGGTGGAGGAAAGACTTCCTGAAGAGCCTCTTGTGATAAAGCCGTTAGAGGAGATTGGACAATATGGAGGAGAAATTCGATCATATAGGACAGATCCTTCTTCTGCAGCAGAGGCCTGGATGCTCTGTGGGATACAATCCATGTTACGTATAACTGAGAATTTAGATATAGTTCCGAATATTGCTAGAGATATAAAATTCTCGGAGGATGGAAAAACTCTCACTATATATCTACGGAAAGGAATAAGGTGGTCAGATGGGGCTCCTTTTACTGCTGATGATGTACTCTTCTGGTATGAAGATGTACTTTTGAATGATGAGCTAAGCGTGGTTATGCCGAGAAAGTGGACGCCAGGCGGAGAGTTAATGAAGATGGAAAAGTTGGATGATTACACAATCCGTCTTCACTTTGCTGCACCTTATCCGGTTGCAAGAATACATCTCGCTCATGAGGGGGGTGCATTGGGAGAGTTCTATCTTCCCAAGCATTACATGAGGCAATTCCATCCTCGCTACACTTCTATGGAGAAATTGAAGAAGATGGTCAAAGAAGAAGGTTTTGAATACTGGTACCAATTGTTTGACAGCAAGCGAAGTTTGTATTGGCCAGGAGTTGTAAATGTTCCTGTCATCAATCCTTATCTTCTCAAGGAAAAAACAGTTGAAGATCTTGTATATGAGAGAAACCCTTATTACTGGAAAGTAGATACTGCGGGTAATCAACTTCCTTATATTGACAGAATTCGCTTTATGCTGGTTTCAAATGCCGAGGTGATCAATGCAAAAGTAGTCAGTGGTGAGTGTGATTTTGATAGTTTTTACACGAGTCTGGAGAATTATCCTCTCTATATGGAAAATGCAGAAAAGGGTAGTTATCGAGTGCTTTTATGGCAAAGCACTTGGGGAGCTGAAGCTGGCTTTGGGCCCAATCTAACCTACAATAAAGATCCTATTCTCCGGGATATATTCCGAGATGTTAGGTTTCGTCGGGCTCTGTCCTTAGCCATTGATCGAGAAGATATCAATGAGGCTTTATACTTTGGCAAAGCAGTGCCTCGTCAGTTGACAGTTGTGCCTCAGTGTAGCTATTACGAGGAAAGATTTGCCACCTCTTATGCTGATTACAATCCAGAAGAAGCCAATCGACTTCTGGATGAGATGGGACTAAAGTGGGATGAAGAGCATAAGTATCGTTTAAGGCCAGATGGGAAGGTGCTGTCTTGGACCATCGAATATTATCCTGGTGAAAGGCCCAGAGGAAGGGTTGCTGAGGTAGTGTTGAGATATTGGAAAGAAATTGGGCTTAAGGTGAATTTAAAACAAGACACCGCTGGGCTTATTGGAACACGCATATTAGCAAATGAAGTTGCCATGAATTTGGGAGACACTGACGCTACCACAGACATTATGTTCCCTCTATGCCCTTACTGGTCTGTTCCTATGAACTTTGGCTGGGAATGGACATGGGAAGTATTGTGGGGACAGTGGTATGAATCAGAAGGAGAAGCAGGTGAGGAACCCCCCACCGAGATGAAGAGACTTCTAAATTTATGGGAGAAGATGAAGACCACTATGGATGACGAGGAAAGGGTCCGGCTGGGTAAGGAGATTTTAGCTTCGCAAGCAGAGAATCTTTGGACAATTGGCACTGTGGGCCTTGCTCCTTCACCGATTATAGTGAGAGATAGCTTAAGGAACATCCCAGACAAAGCTCTATTGGGTTGGGATGTTTTGTTTGGATCTCCATATAACCCTGAACAGTACTTCTTTAAACAGAAATAAGATGATCGACCATCACGGAAGGGAGAAGTTTTTTTCTGAAATTTCTCCCTTCCGTAAAAAGGAAGTTTAAATTTGTCATCTTACATTATTCGTCGGCTTGTTTATATGATTTTTACTCTCCTAGTGGTATCTGTCGTTGCATTTATCATCATTCAACTCCCTCCTGGTGACTTTTTAACCACTCATATAATACAACTACAATCAAGAGGTACCCATGTTAGTCAAGAGCAGGTGATTGCCCTTAGAAAAAGATATGGTCTGAATCTACCAATATATCTTCAGTATTTTAAATGGATGTCGAATATGTTCCATGGAGATCTTGGAAGGTCTTTTGCCTGGGATAAGCCGGTAAGTGAGTTAATAGGTGAGCGGCTAATGTTAACAGTGATTATCTCTCTCTCTACAATTGTTTTTATTTATGCAGTAGCTATACCTATAGGAATTTTCTCCGCTACTCATCAATATTCTACCGCTGATCATATTTTTACAATGTTCGGTTTTGCTGGTTTGGCCACCCCTAATTTCCTTTTTGCCTTAATATTAATGTTCCTTTTTTATAAATATTTTGGTCTTTCCGTTGGTGGTCTTTTCTCACTTCAGTATCGGACAGCACCCTGGAGCTGGGCTAAGATTATAGATCTGATTAATCATATGTGGATTCCCATGATAGTTATTGGTACAGCTGGTACAGCTGCGATTATCCGGACTCTACGGGCAGTCTTACTGGATGAACTTGGCAAGCAATATGTCGTTACTGCTCGGGCCAAAGGAGTCTCGGAAACAAAGCTTCTCTTTAAATATCCAGTAAGAATAGCTCTTAATCCCGAAATTAGCACGATAGGTTGGATACTTCCACAGGTTATTTCGGGAGCAACTATTACGGCTATAGTGCTAAGTCTACCTACTATGGGACCTTTAATTTGGCAAGCATTGATGAGTCAGGATAGTTATTTAGCTGGCAGCTGTGTTATGATTTTAAGTGCTTTAACAGTAATAGGCACCCTTGTTTCCGATATCTTATTAGTTTTGTTCGACCCTCGTATCCGATATGAAAAAGGAGTGTAGGAAATTACGAAGGGGAAAAGGAAAACCAGCGCTGCGGAAAGGTTCTATATAGCTTCACAATGGCAGCTTATGTGGAGAAAGTTTATAAAACATAAGTTAGCTATGTTTGGTGGTAGTATATTAGCTATTTTTTACATCATAGCTATATTCTGTGAGTTTTTCTCCACCCAGGATATATATAAGCGCCATACAAAGTATATATATTGTCCACCCCAAAGAATTCATTTCTTTGATGAGGAAGGATTTCATCTTCCCTTTGTCTATGGGGTGAAGCGTACTATAGATCCAAAAACATGGCGCAGGATATATGTTGTGGATATAGCCAAGAAATACCCCATTTACTTCTTTGTTCAAGGCGATAAGTATAAGCTTTGGAACTTATTCTCCACAGATATTCATTTTTTTGGAGTAAAAAAAGGTACGGTATTCTTATTTGGAACAGATGCATTGGGAAGGGACCTATTCTCCCGTAATCTTCACGCTGCTCGTATTTCGTTATCCATAGGATTAATAGGAGTAGCATTAAGCTTTCTTTTAGGATCCGTCTTTGGAGGAATCTCTGGATTTTATGGAGGAGCAACTGATATGATTATTCAGAGAGTTATAGATTTTCTTATATCTCTACCTACCATTCCTCTCTGGATGGCCTTGACCGCTGCTTTGCCGCCAGATTGGTCACCCATCAAAATTTACTTTGGGATTACTATTATTCTTTCCATTATAGGTTGGTGTGGGTTAGCCCGAGTGGTAAGGGGTAAGATCTTGGAGCTAAGGGAGGAAGACTTTGCCATGGCGGCTAAAATTGCTGGAGCAGCCAACTGGCGAGTAATCACCAGACATCTTCTTCCCTCGTTTTTAAGCTATCTTATAGTAGATGTTACAATAGCTATTCCCTATATGATCTTAGGAGAGACTGCTTTGAGCTTTCTTGGCCTAGGAATTCGTCCTCCAGCGGTTAGCTGGGGCACCTTACTTCAAGATGCCCAAAATGTCCGTACTGTTGCTCAAAATTCCTGGCTTTTAATTCCAGGATTATTTGTCATCATCACCGTCCTGGCCTTCAACTTCTTAGGGGATGGTCTGCGTGATGCAGCTGATCCCTATAAATAGGGCGTCCTTTGTTAATTATGTTTTAAGAGAATTATCTAATTATGCTTATGGAAAGACTAAGATGGAAAGGGAAACTTGAGCAAGACCCGACTTTTTAGCTGCGTACTCTATTTTGCTCATCTTTACCTTTTTTTCTACAAATATTTAATTGTTGCTCTTACTGTTGGAGTAATAATAAAAGATCGAGGCCATTCACAAAATCAAGGAAAATACTGACGAGTTAAAATGAAAAGCAAATATGTGCTAGGAAGGAGTCGAAAAATATGCCTACTTTAAAGGTATTGATGCTAACTCATTCAGCAGGATTTAAGCATGATTGCCTTCCTGTTGCAGAAAAAAGTATCAGGGAATTGGGCAAGAAATCTGGAGTTTATCAGGCAACAATGACAGAGGATTGTTCTATGGTTAATGCAGATAATCTTAAAAGGTATGATGTGTTGATTTTTTGTACCACAGGTGAGTTGCCCATGTCTGAGGAGCAAAAATTTGCCCTTATCGATTTTGTCAAATCTGGCAAAGGATTTGTAGGTATCCATAACGCCACGGATACATTTTACAAATTTCCCCAATATGGCCAGATGCTTGGCGGTTATTTCAGCGGACATCCTTGGACTCAAAAAGTAGTTGTCCGAGTAGAGGATAAAAATCATCCCTCAACTAAACATTTAAAGCCGTCTTTTGAAGTGTTTGATGAGATCTATACATTTAAGAATTGGTCACGCAAGCGGACCCATGTGCTGATTAGTCTGGATAACAGCTCTGTTGACTTGAGTAAAGGGAATCGAGAAGATAATGATTATGCCATGGCTTGGTGCCACAATTATGGCAAAGGACGCGTATTTTACACAGGCTTTGGTCATCCAAAGGAACTGTGGCAGGAAGAGTGGTTTCAAAAGCACCTTTTGGAAGGTATTCGTTGGGTAGCCGGTATTGTTGATTGATAAGTAGAACTGAACTTCTCTACAGATTGTTAAGTTCCTTGGCAGGATTTTATCTTTAAAAATCAAAAGCTAAAAATAAGGCCAGAGAGAGGTGAAAAATAGGTAGGCTATTAGCTGGGAAAAGGAAAGCTTTCCAAAAAAGAGAAGCGTTGAAAGATTAATTTCTCTTTTCGAAGTTTTCTACAGAAAAGTAAATCTCATTTTCGGTAAAGAGATCAAGAAAGAGGGAGAAAGAGAATGCTTAAAAAAGTAAGCTTGGTAGGGATTATAGTAATAGCTCTATTTGCCATGGCTACCGCGGGAATGGCATTTAGGGTGGGAAAACCGCTAGGTATGTATCCTTATTCTGAATGGCATCCAAAGAATAAAATAAGCTTAGAGATATGGGGTGGTGTACTACCTGTACCGAATCAGGAAGCTTGGAACAGGCTAATGTTGGAATGGGAGGAAAAATATCCAAAAATAAAAATTAAATATGAAGCAATTCCCTGGGAGATGTATGATACTAAAATAAAGGTATCAATTGCCTCTGGGACAGGACCTGATCTAGTTTTCGAAGCTGATAGAGAAGCTGAGTTCCCCCGGGATGGGGTGACGAGACCTATTCCTGAGGAGATCATGAGCCGCGAATATATGAGAGAACATAACCTTATACCGGTGATATGGAAAGATAAAGTGGTCCATGTTTATAATATTGTAATGGCCTGTGTTCTCTATTACAATGTGGACATGCTAAAGGAAACTGGAATTAGCGAAATAGGTAAAACGTGGGAGGAGTCAACGCAGACATTTCAAAAACTGACCAAGTGGGATAGCAAGGGCACAATGACTCAAGCTGGATACGCCTTTAATGAATACGCTTTGTTTCTATGGTGCGACTATATCTATCAGCTGGGTGGAAAATTCTATAAGTCACCAGAAGAGACAGTAATTAATAGTTCTGAATCGATTAGAGCTTGGCAACAATTAGTAGATTATTTCGATAAGCACAAAGTAAATACAAGAGGATTTCTGAACTTTAATGAGGCATTCGGGACCAAGCGCGCTGCTGTAGTTCCTGCTTGGATTTGGTTTAGTGGATATTTGCAAACTAACTATCCCAGAATTAACTGGGGAACTTCGATATTTCCAACACCAGATGGAAAAGGACCTTATGCTAGGCTCGATTTCGATGGAGCGGGGTATATGCCAACAACTCTTCCGGAAGGCGATAAACTTAAGGCAGCGTGGGAGTTTTGGAAGTTTACAAATTATAACTACGATTGGATTCAAGATAGGGCACAACCGGAATTTGTAGTGATTTCAACTCCCCGACCTGATTACGAGCAAATTTTTAGAGAACTGGAGGGTGTAGATCCAGCAAAATTGACCTTTCAGGAGAAGAGCCTCCAGGCTTTAGCCCTGGTATCCAAACAATATCAAGGCGGAATGATATATCCTGGAGAAGTATCTGTCCCCTTCTGGAAAACATGGCAGAAAATAGAGGAGGCGATCCTTTTAAAACACGAAGACATAAAGGGGACCTTAGATAAGTACAAAAAGTTATATGACCAACTGCTCAGAGATACTGATTTTTATATCACGAGAGAGGGTGTTTCGCCTAACGTTACAACTACATGGTGGAAATACGAAAAGAAGTAAATTCTTTTTATTTTAACGAATCTCGGATAACTTGGGCAGGGTTTTAGAAGGCATGGTCTTCTTAGTAAGTGTATAAGTGTTCCTTCGGAAGAGTCCTGCCCAAGTAGAGACTTAATTAAAAATCTATTGTTTCAATAAGGGGTGATTAAAAGAACTAACTTCTGAAGAAAAGCAGAAGAAATTGATAAGATAATTTGAGGCTAGGAAGGAAGGAATCAACGGGGTATGGGGTAAGAAGGATTTTAAATGCCTCGAGCAATTTTTAAGCTCCGTTTAAGAGAAGATAGTGAATTCTAAAAAAACTTCTAGGTCTAAAAAAAAACCATTAATTGTATATGCATTGATACCTATATTAGGCTGTCTTTTCTTTTTCGGGATTTTTCCCATATTTTTTTCCTTCTATTTAAGCTTCCATAAGTGGAGTCTGCTCAGAACTCCTGAGTTCGTAGGGTTAGATAATTATACGAAAGCTTTTCATGATCCTGTTTTTTGGGTTTCTCTAAAAAATACGTTTTATTTTACCGGACTATCTATTTCTATAGGTATAGTCATTGCACTCCTTTTAGCATTGCTAATACAACATTCGTTACGATTTAAATCTTTATTCAGGACGGGATATTTTCTCCCCGTGGTAACTTCAATGGTCGCGATATCAGTGGTTTGGAAATTTTTGTATCAGCCAGATTTTGGCTTATTTAATTCAATTCTCTCGGTGCTTGGACTACCGCCCCAAAAATGGCTATCTTCATCTACGTTAGCCATGCCTTCTATTGTTGTTATGAGTGTTTGGCAGGGTCTCGGTTATAATATGATCCTATTTATGGCCGGATTATTAGATATTCCTGAGGTTTTCTATGAGGTAGCAGATATAGATGGAGCTAATGCATGGAATAAGTTTAAAAACATAACTGTCCCGTTGTTAAAACCAACATTCTTATTTATAGTTGTAATTTCATCGATAGGATCGTTTCAAGTCTTCACTCAACCATACTTAATGACTCAAGGTGGACCTGAGGACTCCACTAGGGTAATTGTTCAATATATACTCCATAAGGCCTTTGATACGCTTTTAATGGGCTATGGATCAGCAATGGCATTCATACTTTTTGCAATAATTATATCAATAACTATGATTGAGCTTAAGTTCTTGCGGACGAGATGGAAATACTAGATAGGTGACCGACAAATGAGTCGATGGTCAAAAACAAATTAAGTAAAAAATGAAGAAAAAGATAACTAACTTGTCAATTTATTTAGCACTTTTTACTGGACTAATTGTCATGGTTCTCCCATTTTACTGGATGATTATAACTGCTCTCAAACCTCCTTGGGAGGCCATTCAATACCCTCCAACTTGGATACCTCACGAAATTGATCTAACTAACATAGCAAAAGTTTGGGGAGAATATTTTGATAGATATTATTTAAACTCTGGGATTGTTGCTTGTTCAGTAACAGTTTTTGTTTTGCTTAGCTCCTCATTGGCAGGATTTATTTTTGCAAAATATCATTTTGCTGGCAAAGAGCTGCTCTTTTTGTTGGTGTTATCTACCATGATGATTCCCTTTCAAGTAATCATGATTTCCCTGTTTATGATCATGGTCTGGCTACATTGGGTTGATAGACTGCGAGCTATGATCGTCCCCGGGATGGTAAGTGCATTTGGGATATTTTTAATGAGGCAGTTTATCTCAACGATTCCAAACGACTTAATGGATGCAGCAAAATTAGATGGTTGTTCTGATTTCGGAATATATTATCACCTGATAATTCCTAATATAAAACCTGCTCTATCTGCATTGGCTATATTCACCTTTATGTGGAGCTGGAATGACTTTTTATGGCCACTAGTTATAACCAATAGCATCAGATCCAGAACTTTGACTGTTGGCCTTGCTATGTATACTTTCAAATGGTGGACGCAGTATAATTTAGTCATGGCGGGCGCCCTGCTTGTTATAGGACCAGTGATAGTTGTTTTTTTGATACTTCAAAAGAGATTTGTTACCGGAATTACTTTAAGCGGAATGAAATTTTAGAGAAATTTTTAAAATTTCTTCATCCAAGAGAAAAGAGGTAACTATGTGTTTTATAATAAAAGGGAAAAGATGACAAGCAGAGAAAGATTGTTGGCTGTATTAAAACATAAGAAACCTGATCGAATTCCTTGGTCTCCTTGCTTAGATGGATATTTTACCGCCTCTTTACCCAAGGACTTGAAGATGAATATCGTGGAGACGTTCAGATATATAAGTGCTGATATAATGGAAAGACATGTGCCGACATTTAAGGTAATTCCTGGTTTTGGAGATACCTCAGTGGTTGGGCTAGGGAGTAAAATCGGCCTTACTGAAAAAAGGAAAGGAGGCGAAATTATACGGATATACGAGACGCCTGGAGGTTTCCTTAGAGAAAGACGGAAAAGTACCAGTCTTTTACCTTGCGTCCTTTTCCCAATAGAATATAAGCTAAAAACTATAGAAGATGTGAAGATATATAAATATCTTCTTGAGAATCAAAAGTATGAACCGTATTTTGAGAACTTCCGCAAAGAAATGGAGTATATAGGACAAGATGGATTGGCTACTGCCTCTGGGCCAGAGACTCCTCTCCAAGCGCTACTTGAAACAGAAATGGGTATTCAAAATTTCTATTATAATTTATCCGATCATAAGAACGAAATAGAAGACTTACTTTCCTTGATGCATGAGAAGAATAAAGAGGCTTACAGAATTATAGCTGAATCACCTGCTGAAATTGTATTTATATACGAAGATACATCAGCTACCAGTATATCACCAGATATCTATAAAAGGTATGAAATGAGCCAGATTGACGACTATGCAGATATAATGCATAGGTCAGGAAAGATATTCATAACCCACATGTGCGGTAAGTTAAAAGCACTTGCTCATTTGATTGGAGAAGGTAGGCAGGATGGAATAAGTGAACTCACCCCACCCTCTACTGGAGATCTTGATGTAGCTCAGGCAAGAAAGATATGGAAAAACAAGATAATAATAGGAGGTCTGGATCCCAATGTATTAACCAATTTTTCAATTAAAGAAATAGAAAATCATGTTAAGCGTCTACTCCTAGAAATATCTTCTGGTGATAATTTTATCTTGGGTAGTGGTGACGCAGTCCCCTATGGAACACCAATTGAAAATTTAAGAGCGATAGGACGCACAGTTAAAAATAGGGGAAACTCCCTCTAAGTCAAATTGATTCAGAAAGAGCAGTAAAAATGAATAGTCATGAAAACGTAATAAGAGCTATTAACTTCACCGGTCCTGAGAGAATTCCTATGATTTTCCCTGATTATCCAGACTATCCTGGATATGGAGATCCCGATATTCTTGGATTGAGTTATACTGCTTCAGAAGGACGAAAGTTTTCCGAAGGTGAGGATGAATGGAGATGTCTCTGGGGCAAGATAGATGGTAAGACAATGGGACGGGTTGTAAAACCCCCTCTCTCTAATTGGGTAGATTTCGATAATTACGAATTTCCCAATCCATTGGCAAAGGATCGTTTTAAAGAAGCCAAGGAAAAGTTTTTAAAGATTAAAGACAAGTATAGCTTAGGCGGGTCTGGATTTACATTATTTGAGAGAATGCATTTTTTAAGAGGTTTTAAAAATTTACTTGAGGATTTATATTTAAATAGGCAAAAAGTAGAAGTATTGGCAAAGAGGGTACTGGATTTCCAAATACAAATAGTCAAGGCATGGGGCGGGTTAGGAGCTAATGGTGTTAGTTTTTCTGATGATTGGGGAACGCAAAATGGTTTAATTATCCATCCGAAAATGTGGAGAGAATTTTTTAAACCGCGTTACAAAGAATTGTTCGATGCTGTTCATAAAGAAGGAATGCATGCATTTTTTCATAGCGATGGGCAAATTTATGAAATAATTCCAGATTTAATTGAATGTGGAGTTGATGTATTGGAAGTTACCCAACCTGATCTCTTGGGCATTGAAAAACTTGGCAAAGATTTCGGCGGAAAAATTTGTTTCTACGGTGCTGTTGATAAACAAAATACGCTTTTGCGAGGAAGCAAAGACGCAATTAGAAGAGAAGCAAGGAGATTAATCAATGCCTTGGGAGCATTCAATGGAGGTTTTATTGCTATGGGCGACATGGCGGATTTTCACGATCTTGAGATACCATGGGGAAATTTCAAAGTTATGTGTGAAGCCTTCAAAGAATTCGGAAAATATTAAATTTCTGTAAAATCAGTGAGGTGGATAAAACTTAATAGTGTGCCTTTGTATTCCAGAGACACCTAGTCCGAGGTCTATCAGCCGGGGAAGTAAAAGACTGAATATATTTGTAATGGTCAATACTCCCCCAGACAGAAAGGAGGTTCTAAAAGAAGTAGAATTTTTAATTCTTTCTATTCTTGTAGATCGAAAGAGAAGAAAGCATCGTAAGTATGCCAAAAGAAGATGAAAGGAGAAGGTTGAGAGATGAAAAAACTTAAAGTTGTTCTTATTGGAGCAGGGAGTGCCTCTTTTGGACGGGGCACTATTGTTGATTTGATGGCTTGTGAGGAATTAAAAGAATTTGAATTAATGATAAGTCTTGTTGATATAGATAAAAAGGCATTAGACAGAATGTATCGACTGGCTAATCTTCTCAAAGAACGGTACAATGCCACAGCCAAAATTGAAGCCACAACTAACCGAGAAGAGGCACTTCCTGGGGCGAATTACGTTATTACATCTGTGGCTCGGCAACGATGGCAGTTATGGGAGAAAGATTTTTATATACCGGTTAGTTATGGCTTCCGACATATACTTGGAGAAAATGGAGGTCCTGGTGCAGCTTTTCATACCTTGCGGAGTTTGCACCTTATGATTCCTATATGTAAGGATATGGAAAAACTTTGCCCCAAGGCTCTTCTTATCAATTTTACCAACCCGGAGAGTAGAGTCTGTCTTGGTGTTAGTAAGCTTACCAGTGTTCGATCTGTAGGACTATGTCATGGCTCTTTTGAGACTTTAGATGTAATAAGCCGGATTCTAGGAAGACTCGAAGAAGATATTGATTTAACCATTGGTGGGATTAACCACTTTCATTGGGCACTTAAGATACACAGTCGGTCTGATGGAAAAGATCTTTATCCCGAATTTCATCAGAAAATGAAACAATCAGACTGGGGTCTTGATTCTCTTACTCGACATATGTATGAGTTATTTGATCTCTTTACTTTTCCTTCTGCTAGCCATATTGGAGAATATGTATCCTTTGCTTATGATATATCTGGTCCGGGTTTTTTGAACTGGGGCCTCGGAGAAGTATCCCAAAAAATAGAAGCCAGAGCCTCTGAACATGTCTATACAGTCGAGGGTAAAGAACCTCTCACGGAGAAACTTGCTCAACCAAGTGAAGAATTAGCCGTTCCTATCATTTGTGATATTGAATTTGACCACAAGAAAAAGGAGCTTTCAGTAAATGTACCTAATGAGAACTTAG
>JRER01000124.1_pt1 | contig 17990 bp, 19 predicted proteins | sample 210161 | NCBI WGS metagenome assembly JRER01 (sample SAMN03019618, study PRJNA260268) | marine sediment metagenome | biome: Marine; feature: Sediment; material: Clay; isolation source: clay from marine sediments 136 meters below sea floor depth collected from... | place: New Zealand: Canterbury...
AGATTCAGATGCTTGGTAACCTCTCCCAATCCTATGGATAGGGAGTCAGATTTTCTATCAGGGAAATTTGATGCTGAATACTTTGTACTCTCACTAGCCTGTTTTGCCATACTCATATTCTCAGTAGTCTTTCCTAAAGTTTCAACCGGATATGGCATGTCCAGAGTATATTTTCAGATGATAGTCCCTCTATCCATATTCTTTGTCATCGGTGGCAAGATACTGGCTGGATATTTGAAGAAAATAAAGCCTTACTGGATTATACTTGTGGTTTTAATACCCTACTTTATGTGCAATACTGGTACAATGTATCAGATATTCGGCGTTCCACGGGACATAACCTTGAATTCTAAGGGGGCGCAATATGATGTTATGTTTGTTCATGATCGGGAAAGTAATGCAGCTCAATGGTTGAAAAGCTATACTACGGAGGATGCTAGAATATACGCGGATAATTTTGGTGAACGCAGATTGATAAGCCAAGGTGAGATTCAGTCGCCAATTTATGCTAGGTCACTCATCGAAGATAATAAGTCACTCGAAGATGGGTATGTCTACTTAAGATATTGCGGTGTGGTCGATGGCAAGCTCTACGGCAAGGATGGTCAGTGGCATGATATGAGAGAGTACCAGGACGAGTTTATTGAGAGAAGCCTGATTTATAGTAACGGAGGCTCAAAAATATGGAGATAAAATTCTAGCGAGGGTTAATAAAATGAAGAAAGCACTTATAGTAGTAGAGCCAAAACTGGAATTTAGGTTCGGCGTATTGCGAAAATTGAGCCATGTCCGAAATTTCCTAGAGGTTAAGGTTTGGTGTTCGCCACTAGTTAAGAAATTGGCTAAAAATTATGATGTGGCCATTGTCCCTATGGGGGGTGTCTTTGATAAAAAATTGGCGGTTCATAGAAAAGTCTGCCTAATAGAAAAAACAGCCTGTGAAGTCAGCTCAGAGTATGCCCTTCAACAAGCCATTGGATTCTCGAGAGAATGGCACTTATATAGAGAGTTGCCCAAATTGCTGCAAATAAATAGTGTAAATGTTGGACAACTGCTGCAACATATGATAATGGGGCAGTTTTTTTTACTGTTCAGGGACATCGACTATGCAGGCTCACTTTTAAAAAGCGAGAGCCCGGATAGTGTTTACATTCAAAGTGACATTTTTCCATTCGAGCGGGCGTTTTATGTCAGTGCCCATACAAGCACAGGATGCTCCTTTTTTGAGCCACGATTCTACCGGGCTCTTAAAAAGCGCCTCCTGTTATATCTGCTTCACAAAGGTTTTAAAAAGAGTAACTTTATCAGTTCTCTTGGTCTTTACTCAATTAATGGAGGGCAAGACGATGGATTTAACTATAGCATTCTAGTGGACACGCCATATATAAACGATTTTAATTCAGTTCTCCCAGTAATTCAGGAACTTATGAATCGAGGCATCTCTACGTGCTATATTTTCGGAGATAAGTTGATTCTCTCCAGAAAACTCAGTAATCTGAAAGTAATCAAGGTCAAAAACGAAAACACACACGAACATAAAGGGGAATCTAGAGAGTTAAGGAAATACTACCATTCCAAATTGAAAAAAGATGATAATTTTCAAGCAATGTTTGCATATAAGGATGTAAATTTCTGGGATGCAGTCAAGGATAACTTTAGTCTTTTATTTGATAAAGTAGTCAGCGATGTAATGAATAGCATAGATTGCTTTGATAGGATAATACACACAGTGAACCCTGACATACTAATAGTCGGTGATGATCGAGCCACGCGTGTCAGAGGCCATGTTTTGTTAGCTAAACAAAGAGGCATTCCTGTCTTGGAAATACAGCATGGTTTATGGACAACTGCATTTCCTATGGATACTCCTCTCTCAGATAAAATTGCTGCTGGTGGGGAATATTATAAGGAAATCTACATGAAGTTTGGCGCTCAAGAAGAGCAGATAGTGGTCACTGGCTGGCCAAAGTTTGATGTCGATACAAAACTTAAAGATAGTTCACTTGAGAAAAATAGGGATACACAAGACATATTGTTCGCCACACACCCGATAAATGTGAAATTTAACTTTGATATTATTGAGGTTATTGGCTCGTTTATCAAAGATTCTCCTAATCTTCGCTTAATTGTAAAACCCCATCCAGCAGAGAATACTAAAATATATAGTCAGTTAGCTAGGGGGTATCAACAAGTAATTTTAAAGGACAGTAGGGAAAACATAGCTAAGCTGTTAGCGTCCTCAGATGTTGTGATTATCATGACTTCAACGGTCGGGATAGAAGCAGCTTTACTAGATAAGCCAATTGTATGTATAACTACGGGAACTGAGAGACAGAACTCATTGTATATTTCTAGCAGGGTCGCAGTAGAAGTTAAAAGCTTGGAGGAGCTTATCCCAGCGATCAAAGATACGTTGTATAATGAAGAAGTTAAAGTGCGGCTTGCTAAGGCAAGAAAGAAATTTGTTTATGAACATGCATACATCCAAGATGGTAAAGCATCCAAGAGAGTTGCTAATCTCATCATGAAAATGATCGAAGAATCAAAGAGGGAAAAGAAATGAAAGAAATAATTTCGATAATTCCTGCTCGTGAAGGCTCAAAAAGAATTCCAAAAAAGAATCTAAAACTATTAGATAGAAAACCTCTAATTTATTACACTTTACAAGAAGCCTTAAAATTAAGATATCTGGATAGAATAATTGTCTCGACAGAAGACGAAGAAATTGCTGAAGTCTCTAAAAAACATGGCACTGAAGTTATAAAAAGACCCAAAGATCTGGCAAGAGACGAGTCTCCAACAATCGATGCTATACTTCATGCCTTAGATTTTCTTGGAAAAGATGGATATGTGCCAGAGATTGTTGTTCTTTTACAGCCCTCCTCTCCATTACGCAATGGACAGTATATAGACAATGCTATAGAATTATTTCTAAAAAAGAACTGCGAATCCGTTGTGAGCGTTTGCGAAATTAAACATCCGCCTTATTTAGGATTGTTTTGGATAAGTAAAGTTTATAAAGAATTAGAGCGTCGTAGTGTAGATGTTAAGTGGCCAGCATCTTTATATACAGAATAAAGTATAATTAATGAAGAGACTTACAATCTAATTGAGGAAATAATTAAAAGTTTAAGAAAAAAAGAAGAAAATAATGAAAACCAAAACTCTTACAACCATCCCAGAAATAGGTGAAAATAAAGGATGTTCCAAAATCATTCGTAGTAGGTAAAAAACTTTACTTTATTTCGAAAATTTGGCACTGAAATCGAAATATGAATAAAGAGGTGTAAAAATGGCAATTCTTGATAAAAAAACAATATTGGTAACAGGGGGCACAGGCTCATTTGGTAAAGAATTTATTAAAATTGCTTTAAATGAACACAGCCCAAAAAGCATACGTATTTACTCTCGTGGAGAACTAAAGCAAATGAAAATACGCAACTATTTTAATGATAAACGGTTAAGGTTCCTAATTGGGGATGTTCGTGATAAAGAAAGGCTTTATAGAGCAATGAATAACGTTGATATCGTTATCCATGCTGCAGCTTTGAAGCAGGTTCCTACATGTGAATACAACCCTATAGAAGCAATAAGGACAAATATTGATGGATCAGTAAATGTAGTTGATGTGGCAATTGATAACTTGGTCGAAAAGGTGATGCTTATAAGTACGGATAAGGCCGTTCACCCCGCTAATCTATATGGAGCAACTAAAATGGTAGCAGAGAAACTTTTTATTCAAGGAAATGCATATACAGGGATACGAGATATTAAGTTTAGTTGTGTCCGATATGGAAATGTAGTTGGAAGTAGGGGAAGTGTACTTCCGTTGTTTAGAAAACAAAAGAAGGAAGGTATGCTTACGATCACGGACAAAAGAATGACAAGATTTTGGATTACAATAGAGGATGGTGTCCGTTTTGTTATCGATTGTATTGAACGTATGAAAGGTGGTGAAATATACGTTCCCAAGATTCCTAGCATGAAGATTATTGAGTTGGCAGATGTTATTGCTCCAGAAGCTAAAAAAAAGTTTGTTGGAATACGTCCTGGTGAAAAAATCAATGAAATTCTTTTAACTGAGGAAGAGGCAAGACATGCTAAAGATTTTGACGATTATTTTATTATCGAGCCAGAACATTCTTTCTGGAAAAAAGATAATTTTAAGAACGGAAAACTACTTCCCAAAGGATTTAGATATACAAGTGATAATAATGACAAATGGCTTACAAAGGAAGAACTTAGGAAAATGGATGGTCAAATATTAATGTGAATGGGACTTTTAACAACATCCTGGAAGAGGTAAGGGGGAGGGATGTTAAAGTGGTTTTAATAGGGACTTGCATGGTTTATGATTTGAGTTCATCAGAGGCTATTAATGAAGAACATTCGCTGAACCCAAAATCGCCTTATTCAGATTCGAAGTTGGCTGCTGAGAACTTAGCCCTATCCTATTTCCACGATTATGGATTGCCTGTGGTGATTACAAGACCGTTTAATACTTACGGGCCTTATCAAAAGAGCGATATGGAAGGTGGAGCGGTAAGCATATTTATAAGGTCTTTCCTGGAAGGAAAACCGCTTAATGTTTTCGGTGATGGCAAGCAGACAAGAGATTTATTATATGTTGAGGATTGTGCAGATTTCATAGTTAAAGCATCCTTCAACGAAAAAGCAATTGGTGAGATAATAAATGCAGGTTATGGTAAGGACATTGCAATAAAGGATTTAGCGTTATTGATTTATAACGATGCTAAAAGAATAAGGTATGTTGAACATCATCATCTACAGAGCGAGATTCCAAAGTTGTTGTGTGATTATACAAAAGCGAAGAAATTGTTAGGATGGATGCTAAAAATATCTTTAGAGGAAGGGATTGAAAAAACAGAAGAGTGGATTAAAAGAGAGTTGGGATTATGAATAAGATTCTTATTACAGGTGGTAGCGGGCTTCTTGGAAGCAATATAGCAAAATTAGCTGCCTCAGAATTTGATGTTTATTCAACTTATAATAAAAACGAAGTTAGAATGAAAGATGTTCATTTTTTTCAAATTGATCTTACGAAAAAAGAAGAACTCGTTAAAATAGAACAAATAGAGCCCAACTTCATAATCCATTGCGCAGCCCTAACAAATGTAGATTACTGCGAAGACCATCCAAATGAGGCATATAACCAAAATGTTCTCGTAAGCATTAATATAGCAGAGATAGCCCAAAAAATTGGTGCATATCTCATTCATATCTCAACAGACAGTGTTTTCGATGGAAAAAAGGGAGACTATAAAGAAGATGACATGCCTAATCCTATCAATGTATATGGAAAGACAAAATTGGAAGCTGAACAAAAGATTTCATCAATTCACTCTCATTTGTGTATTGTTCGAACGAATATTTATGGCTGGAACAAAAGAGATAAATTTAGCTTAGCTGAGTGGATGCTAAATAAATTAACAAATAATGAGGAACTACCTGCATTAAAAGATGTTTATTTTTCACCAATATTAGTAAATGACCTTGCAGAAGTATTGTTTAAATTGGAAGAAAAAAAATATGAAGGTATTATTCACATTGCAGGGAGTGAAATATACAGTAAATTAGATTTTGCTTACAGGATAGCAGAAGTATTTGATCGTGATAAGAATCTAATAAAACCAGTTAGTATTCATGAATTAGGACTAAAAGCACCAAGAGGAAAGAATACATCGTTAAATGTATCGAAAGCGGAAAAGATTTTAAAAGGACATTTACCCAAAGTTAAAGAGGGATTGAAAAAAATGAAGAAATTATGTGAAGAGGGATATACAGAGGAGTTGAAATATGGCTGAGAAAAAAGTAATTGCCGTCATTCCTGCACTAAATGAAGAGAAAACAATTTCAAAAGTAATTAGGGGAGTAAAGAAATACGTAGATGAAATTATTTTAGTTGATGATTCATCAACAGATAGAACCGCAATTATTGCTCAAAAAGAGGGCGCTATTGTTTTTTCTCATAAGAAAAATAAAGGATATGATAAAAGTATTGATAATGGTTTTGCATTAGCAGCAAAGAGAGGGGCAACAATTATCTTAACTTTTGATGGTGATGGTCAACATAATCCAGAAGATATTCCTAAGATTATTGAACCAATCTTAAATGGAGATGCTGATGTTGTAGTTGGGAAAAGACCGCACTATGCCCGGATTGCGGAATATCTTTTTGCATTTGTTGCAAAGATCAGAGCAAACATTGACGACCCTCTTTGTGGTCTTAAAGCGTATCAGATAAATGTATATAAAGATATTGGATATTTTGATAGAATTTCATCAATAGGAACGCAACTTATTTTCAATGCAAAAAGGAGGGGGTATAGAGTGGTTCAAAAAAATATTACTCTGAACGAAAGAGGTGATGTCCCTCGATTTGGAAGGAGAGTTAAAGCTAATTGGAAAATATTTAAAGCAATTGTCAAGATGATATATATTGGGGAAGAATCCAAAGGAAAAAAAATTTGATGTGATGGAGGTGAGCCAGAGATGAATTTTGATTTGGAATATGTAAATTGCAATCTTTGCGAAAAATCTGATACAAGGCTCTATGCAACAGTCAGCTACATAGAGTACTTAAATCGGCGTCTTGAGTTAAAACGTGGCGATGACTCTATACTTAAAAATGAGGGGCTAGCAAACTACAAATTTGGTTTAGTAAAGTGTAAAAATTGTGGGTTAACTTTCGTGAATCCGAGATTAACAGAAAAAAGTTTAGCAAAGTTATATCAGGGACAATATTTATTGTACTACATTGACACCAAATCAGAAGCGCATAAGAAACGACAAGAAACCTTTAAAACTGAAATTGCTGAGCTTGAAAAGCTAGCAGAAAAGCTAAAAGTGGGGAAGAAAATACTGGATGTAGGTTGTGGGGGAGGGTTCTTTTTGAATAGTTTAAATAATTCTTGGGAAAAATGCGGAACTGAAATCAACCCTGCAGCTGTGAAATATGGAAAGGACACTTTTGGAATTAATATAATAAAGGGTCATCTTAAAAAGATAAAATTCCCAGATGAAACATTTGATGTTGTTAAAATACGTGGCACTATCGAACATATGCCCAATCCGATAGATAATCTTTACGAAATCCACAGAATTTTGCGCGAAGGTGGTATGGTGGCGATAAATACCCCGAACATCGGAAGTTTTTGTGCAAGATTATACAAAGAAAAATGGAGGATGGTAGAACCTATACACCACATATACTACTTTTCCTCAAAAACTTTATCTCTTATGCTCAAAAAAGTTGGATTTAATGTGCAAAAGGTTTCCTATCATTACTTTGATACCCCCTATGCTAGCTGGAAGGATTTTTTGGATATATTGAGTGACATTGCCACCTTTGGAATTTTTAGAAATCCTAATACAGTATCTCCACCTTTCTATGGTAACGTAGTGGATATTTATACTACTAAGGAGTTTTCGAGATGAAAAAGATAAAAATAGGAGAGAGATGGGTAGGTGATGGAGAGCCCGTATATACTATTGCTGAGATAGGTTCAAACTTTGACAGCAGCAAAGACCGTGCCAAAATGCTTATTGACCTTGCAAAAGAGTGTGGGGCTAATGCGGTCAAGTTTCAATGTTTTACTGCTGACAAGATTGTTTCAAAGGAAGGATTTGAAGGACTAAAAGTGGGATTCCAAGCAAAATGGGGAAAGTCAGTATATGAGGTATATAAGAGTGCAGAGTTACCACGGGAATGGATTGAAGAACTGTTCCATTATGCAAATAGAAGCAGGGTTCATTTCCTCTCTACACCGTACGATAAAGAAGCTGTTGACATTCTCGCTGATTTAGGTGTCCCTGCTTTTAAAATAGGCTCAGGCGACATCACCTGGCATGAGATGTTAAAATATACAGCAAGAAAAGGGAAGCCAATTATCTTATCGACAGGTGCAAGCACAATCGCCGAGATTGACGAAGCACTAAAAGCGATACGATTGGAAGGGAATAATGACTTTATCCTTCTTCAGTGTGTCACAAATTATCCCTCACATTTTGAATATGCGAATATTCGGGCAATGAAAGCAATGGGCGAATTATTTGATGTTCTTGTTGGGTATTCTGATCACACACCAGGAACTGTTGTTCCTTTAGGTGCTGTGGCTTTGGGAGCATGTATAATCGAAAAGCATTTTACAGATGATAAAACTCGAACAGGACCTGACCATCCATTTGCTATGGATGCAAAAGAATTTAAGGAAATGGTTGGCAGTATTCGGGCATTGGAAAAAGCTCTTGGTTCCCCTATAAAAGATTTATATGACGAAGAAAAGGAGACTATTACTCTTCAACGAAGATGCTTACGGGCAGCGAAAGATATTGCCAAAGGTTCAAAAATAACTGAACACATGATCGATGTGTTAAGACCAGCTAAAGACGGTTTGGAACCAAAATATAAAGAGATTATTATTGGGCGGGAAGTGAAAGTATATATGAAGAAAGGAGATCCGTTTACTTGGGAGAAAATATGAAGAAGCAAGTACTCGAAACCTCATTGGAATATACCCTAAAGAAGATAGAAAAGAATATAGAGGAGTTAAAAGATTACTTTCCATTTATTACTGTCAATGGAAAGTGGGAAATTTGTAAGGAGGAGGATTGGGATTTGAACATCTTTAGTGATGGATACTGGTGCAATGGTTTCTGGATTGGGATGCTCTGGCTGGCATATAAGGTCATAAAAAATGATAAAATTAAGATGAAATCTTATGAACTATGCAAGTTAATCGAATCACAGAAGAACAGCAATAAAACCCACGATTTAGGGTTTCTTTTCTATACTTCTTTCTGCGTTGGATACGAGATAAAGAAAGATGAATATTTAAGGAGCGTTGCTTTGACTGCAGCAGATTCGCTTTTGTCAAGATTTAACGATAAAATTGGTGCTATAACGGTTTCAGGGGATCCTAAAGAAAGCGGCTTGACTGATATTGACACAGTGATGAATTTGCCGTTGTTGTAATGTGTTTATGAAAAAACAGGTGACAGGAGGTATTATGATGCAGCATATAAGCATGCATTCACAACGATGCAATGTTTTGTTAGAGAGGATGGTTCAACTTATCATGTAGTAGAGTTTGACCTAAATAATGGATCGGCTTTACGGAAACTAAGTTGCAAGGATATAATGATGAGAGTTGCTAGTCAAGAGGTCAAGCATGGGCGATTTATGGATTTGCACTGGCGTATAACTATGCGAAAGAGAAAGAGTTCTTAACAACGGAGAAACTTGTTAATTATTATTTAGCCAATTCTCCACCCGATTATATCCATACTTGGATTTTAATGACACAGAGATACCAAACACGGTAAGAGATATTCCAGTAGCAGCGATAACCGCTTCAGGATTATCGGATTTATCGGTTCTCAGTGAAAAAGTGGGGTTCAGGCAAGCTGCAATAAACATTTTAAATTTGGTTTGCAATAATTATCTATCGGGGGAAGAGGAGGATGCAATCTTAAAGCATGGGTGCTTCCATAAGCCTGCTGGGATGGGCGTGGATAAAAGTTTAATATGTGGTGATTATTATTTTATAGAAGCATTGACTAAAATTGTATATGGTAGAAATGAGTAAAATTAGTATGGGTGGAAAGATAACAAAGCAAATGAAAGAATGGGCGGGAAAATTTGGAAAAGAATATACTGATAGGAACATGATGTCACCAGACAATTTTGATGCGCTTCTTCGCAGTAGAATAGGTTCTTCTAGAACTGAACAGATTGACGAATTTTTATCTGATTTGGAGTTGAATAATATCCTGGAAGTTGGCTGCAATATCGGAAATCAGTTATTACTCCTGCATAAAAAGGGGGTTGAAAATCTATACGGGATCGAACTTAACCGATATGCAGTGGAGAAAGCAAAAGAGAGAACAAAAGGAAAGGGAATTGATATAGTCCATGGATCTGCTTTTGATATTCCATTTAAAGATGCATATTTTGACTTAGTATTTACATCTGGTGTATTGATTCATATATCGCCTCAGGATATTAATGAGGTTTTAGATGAAATACATCGGTGCTCAAAGAAATATATATGGGGTTCTGAATATTTCTCCAATGATTATACTGAAGTTAATTATAGAGGGCATAACGAATTACTCTGGAAAACAAATTTTACAAAATTGTATTTAGATAGGTTCTCAGACTTAGAACTAGTAAAAGAGGAGAGATATCCCTATCTGGAAGATAAAACACTTGTTGATCAAGTATTTTTACTAAAAAAGATTGAAACAACCGGAGGATTTCCATGAATATCATCGCAATAATCCCTGCAAGAGGTGGAAGTAAAGGGATTCCCAAAAAGAATATTAAAGAGCTATGTGGGAAGCCACTTATAGCGCACATAATAGAGACTGCTCTAAAGGTGAGAGAACTGGACAGGGTTATAGTATCAACCGAGGATAAAGAAATAGCTAAGGTAGCGAAAAAATATGGTGCTGAAGTTCCGTTTATCCGCCCAAAGGAACTTGCCAGAGACGAGACACCGACTTTGCCTGTTTTACAACATACTGTAAAATACTTAGAGGAAAAGGAAAATTATAGACCTGACATAGTAGTTTTGTTGTATGCCACCTCACCACTTCTGAGAGCTGAGAGGGTGTCAGAGGCAGTAGGGATGTTAAAAGAGGGGGGATTCGATTCTATTTTAAGTGTGATAGAAGATAGAGGGCACTATTGGATTAAAAAAGAGGACAATTACGAGAGATTATATCCAAAAGTTCTTAAAAACAGGCAATTCACCGAGCCTTTGTTCAATGAAAATGGGGCAATCTACATATGTAAGAGGGATCTTTTAATGGAAAAGAATGAGATAGTCGGAGGAAAGATAGGTTTTTTAGTAATGAAGAGAGATGAGTCAATCGATATTGATGAACTCCTTGACTTTGAGATTGCTGAATTCTTAATGAAGAGGGAAGAAAATGAGAAAGATTAAAATTAGAGATAAATTTGTTGAGGGTTAAGAACCCTGCTTTATCATAGCAGAAGCAGGCTCAAATCATAGCGGTAGCTTAGAACAGGTGAAGAAATTAATAGATGTTGCTGTGGAAGCTGGAGCAGATGCAGTTAAATTTCAGATATTCAAGACAGAAAATTTATATTCTAAATATACTCCAGAATTCAGCTATTTAAAAGGGGGAAGTACTTATGAATTAATTAAGAATATAGAAACACCAAGAGACTGGATAAAAGAACTTGCAAAATATTGCGAAGAGAAAAATATTCAGTTTTTAGCTTCTGTTTTCGATTTAGAAGCCGTTGAGCTTCTGGATAGATTCGTCCCAGCATTTAAGATCGCATCATTTGAAATTACTGATTTGGAACTTATAAAATACGCAACAGATTAAGGAAAACAAATGATTATTTCAACTGGTATGGCTAATTTAGGCTAGATATAAGATGCGGTGAATACGATAAAATCAGTTGGGGATGAAGATGTTGTTCTGTTACATTGCAATTCACTATATCCAACACCGGTTGAGATCGTTAATTTGAAAGCGATAAAAACAATGAAAACAGCTTTTAATGTGCTTGTTGGTTTTTCAGACCACACTTTAGGAATTCATATTCTGCTGGCAGTAGTTGCGATGGGTGCTTGTATAATAGAAAAGCACTTTACATTATCAAGGAAAATGAAAGGACCCGATCACTCTTTTGCCATTGAAACAAATGAATTAAAAGAAATGATCAAATGTATAAGGGAAATTGAGAAAACAATGGGTAATGGAATAAAAGAGAGGTCTGAATTTGAGAGTAAAGAAATGTATATAAAAGCGAGACGAAGCATTCATGTCAAAGTAAACGTTCTAAAAGGAACAAAATTTACAAGAGATATGTTAATTATTAAAATACCGGGATACGGTATAAAGCCAAAGTTTATTGATATAGTTATTGGCAAAGAAGTAAAAAAAGATATAAAAGAGGATAAATGGATAACCTAGAAGATGGTGTGAAAAAATTAAAAATTTCCTTTATGGGTGGAAAACAAGCGGGTTGCATAGGATTATTAAGTTTATATACTGTTAAATGTGAAGCACTTGGTGTAGTGTCATACAACGAACTTGTAACGCGACTAGCTAAAAAACTAAATTTACCTATTTTTTCTTCAATAAAAGATAATGAATTTATTGATTTGATTAGTAAAAGTGATTTATTATTGAATGTACATGGAAGAGAAATAGTACCATTAGAAATCTTAAAAATGCCTTTTCTAGTTTGTATCAACGTTCACCCTTGTTTACACAAATATAAGGGAACAAGTCCAATAGAAAGGCTTTTGAAGGACAATATTACAAAAGCCAGAGTAGGTGTATATTACATGGCAGAAGAGGTGTATGCTGGAGAGGTAATAGTAGAAAAGTTTGTAAATGTCTCAGGTAAAAAAAACTGTGGAAGAAGTGTATAATGAACTTTATCCATTCTATGTGTTAACTATGCTTGAAGCTATAGACAAAATTCGGAATAAAACCTATTAGTTTATATTGAAACGACCGTTAGCCATTTGGCATAAGTACGCAAGTATAAAGTAATTATTAATAATAAAATTTTTATAATAAACTGAAAGAAATGAAATTTGGTTTAAAACTTTGGTCAACAAATTCAAATTTATTAAATAAAGCAGGAGAATTAATTGAAAACGATAATTTCCAATACATTGAATTAACACCAATTCCAAACACAGAAATCACTCCTTTCTTAAACTATGATCTTCCCTATATTATTCACATAACAACAGAGAGGCATGGTCTAAACATTGCAGATAGAGCTGCAAAACAATTTAACCTAAAAATAATAGGCCACTGTATTAACTGGGCTGATAAACTCAATGCAAAGTATCTAATATTACATCCCGGTTTTGGTCTGATAGATAACGCAATGGACTTTTTAGGTTATATAAACGATAAAAGAATTTTAATAGAAAACATGCCAAAAATTGGATTGAATAGGGAAAGTATGATTGGCTATACTCCGGAACAAATTAAAGAATTAATAGTTAATAAGTTTGGACTTTGTTTAGATTTAAATCATGCGATAAAGGCAGCGGTTAGTTTAAAAATATCTTATAAGGAATTCATTGAAGAATTTTTGAAATTAAATCCGAAGATGTTGCATATCTCAGATGGTAAATTAAATAATGAAAAAGATGAACATCTAAATATTGGTGAAGGAGATTACAATTTCGAGTTTTTGATGAATTGCATAAAGAGACGAAGATAACGTTGTGTTACATTAGAAACTCCAAGGACAAATTTAGATTCCTTTGATGAAGATCTAAAAAATTTAGGAAAATTGCTCAACCCCTCAATAACTCTTTAAAAAACTTTATCTCCTCTTTTTTAACTCCCCCCAACACTAATAAAATCGCACTATAAACAATAGCACAAACTCCAATAACGATTAAGATATTTAACTTCCCTACAGGACTCCATTTAATAATTACTAAAGACATTACAATTGAAGCAAAGACACTTTTCAATATAAATCCAAAATCAATATCAAATTTAAAGTATTTAAATGAATAAAATGATGTAAGAATAAGTACTAAGGTAAATGCGATTAGCGTTGTTATCGCTGCACCTATTATTCCCATATAGGGAATAAAAACAATATTCAATCCAAAATTTGATATCGCTGCTGTAATCCATATTTTACCTCCAATATCTGTTCTTTTAGCCAGATAAAGCCCCTGAGCTATAACTGCATAAATCCCAAACAACAAAGCACTCAAAGCAACAAAAGGTGTTATTAAATATCCCTGCAATGCAATTTTTGGTGTAGATAATATCATTAATATAGGCTTTGACAAGAGAGATAAACCAAATGCAGATGGTATTGCCAATAATAAGAAATATTTTAATGAATATCGTAAGATGGTTTTTACTTCTTTCATATTATTTTCATCATAATATTTAGATAAAACAGCAGGTAACATAAAAGCAAGTGGTGCTATAAACATGATGATAATATTGCCCAATGTATATCCAGGAGAATAATATCCAACAAAAGCTGTACCCAAGAATATACTAATAATATAACGATCACTCGACTTTACTACCCAGCTTGATAAATTTCCTGGAACGGTGGGCAAACCAAAAGTTAAATATTCTCTTATATTTGTGAATTTAGGGATCTTGATACCAATCTCTGAGATGATAAGAGAAGCCATAATTAAAAATACAAGAAAATTTGAAATTAAAAGCCCGATTATGGCACCAAAAATCCCGTAGCCTGATAAAACAAGATAAGTAACCAAGGCAACTTTAAGGTATGTTCGTATAAATGAGAATATGGAATATATTTTTATTTGCTGAAATGTTCTGAAAAAATTGAGGAGAAGACCATTTAAACATTCGATAAAGACTATTAATGACAAGATTCTTGCAATAGTAAGATTATTATCAAATAAGCTCGCTGCGATTAGTCTTGATAGTAAAAATAATAAGATGGATGCGATGGCACTCGTAAATATGACAATAAAAGCAATTGAATAAAATCCTTCTTGAATTTCTTCTCTCTTTTTTGCTGATGCCAGGAATCTAACCATTGTATATGGCAGTCCAAGCATTATAACTGCTGGTATTAAGCCAATTGTAACACCAATCTGAACCCAGATACCATATTCTTCAACGGGAATATTTTTTGTTAGAATTGGCAGTAAGACAATTCCACTTAAACTTACAAGAAGGTTTGTTATGCCTATTAATCCTATTCTCTGTGTAAAAAGCTTATATTCACTTATATCAATCACCGTTTTCTCAAAGATATTTCCGAGTTATTGATTCATAACTCACATTTTCTCTCGCTGTTAATCTCCCTTTTCTTCAAATCAGCAAACACTTCATAGGAAAAGGCAAGCGCAAAAGATAGAATACCAAATCCTTCTGCCCCCAGATAGCAGGCAGTATACATTACGTAGAAAATCCTAATACGTTACTAACTAACTCCGACAAAAGCAGGACTACTGTATTTTTCCCTATTCTCTGGACAGCGTTCATAAATGTTTACCTAAACTATTTAAGAGATGTGCTGTTGACATATTTCCTGACAGTACTGTCTCTACAATTTTTTTAAAATCATCTGTAAAACTTCTTCTTTTTCTCATTATGATGAGATCTCATTTTTTGTCTCATCCACTATTCTAACTTAATAATTTTTAATATAAAATGTTTCTAGTGGTAAGGTTTAAGTCCACTTTTTTTTAATATGTGTTTAAGTATAACAATATTAATCTGATTAATTGTAGTATTATAATATAAATTTATTGTTAAAAAATATTATTTTAATGATTGAAAATTCTTAGTTTTTCAATGATTGGGACAATAAAAATTAATTTTAATTAAGAGAAAAGATATCCTTAAATAATAAATAAAATTAATGAAGATAAAAAAATGTTTGCTTTCTTTTTTTATATTTGTCTCTGCTTTACTAACAAGAATTCTGTTTATTGGAACAGATGCAATTTATATTGATGAGTCAAATTATTTTTTAATTACAAAACGATTCTTTAATGCTTTATTTACTGGTAATTTTGAAGGAACTTTAGTTCTTCCTCATCCTGGTATTACAACTTGTTGGATAAATAAGATAACACTAAAGATTACAGAGAATTTTTTAAATAAAGAACTCAGTTTATTAGAAATATATTATTATCCAAAGTTATCTTTTGCAATTATTTCATCTATATTAATTTTAATAATTTATTTATTACTAAATAGAGTTTTTAATAAGAAAATCTCTATTATTGCTTCTTTATTAATTGCATTAAATCCATTCTTGATTGCTCATTCTAGAATTATAGGAACAGATGGATTAACACCTTTATTTATGACTGTTTCTTTACTACTTTTTCTCCTTTTCATAAAAGAAAATAAATTATATTATGTTCCTATTTCAGGCTTTTTTGCAGGATTAGCTATTCTTACAAAAGTTCAAGGTATTTTCTTGATTCCATATTTCCTATTTCTAATTCTTTTTAATTTTATATTTGATTTAATTAAAAAAAATAAAATAAAACTTGTTCATATATTAAAACAAATAATATCACCGATATTTTGGGCTGTTGGATGTTCTATTGTAATTGTTTTAATCTTACCTGTATTCTGGACCAAAGATTATGAACAAATATTAAATGTATTAAACATAAAATATGAACAATTAATTAGGTTTATAACCATGGATTATGCAAGATTTTATCTGGGAACAAACAGGTTGGAGCCAATTTATAGTTACTATTTGGTTGTTTTACCTTTTAGACTCACTCCAATATCTTTTATATTGGCTCCATTAGCTTTTATTTCAATAATGTTTAAAAAATTTAATATTTATGTTAGGAAATATTTAAAATATATTATATGTTTTATTTTTTATATAATTTTTTTCCTGGCAATGATGTCTACTTTTACTTATAAAGGAGATAGACTTATACTTCCTGTATTTCCAGCAATAGATATATTATCAGCTATTAGTATTTATATTATATATAATTTATTTTTAGATAAATATAATTTTAAACATGCACAAAAAAAATATAAATTTTTTTCTAAAAACAGTTTTTATTTATTAGTATCAGTTTTAATAATAATACATCTAATTTTGTATATTCCCTTTTTTCCTCATTATTTGGCTTATTATAATCCTCTACTTGGTGGAGCTAAACAAGCTGCAAAGATGTTTTCTGTAGGATGGGGAGAAGGGTTATATGAAACTGCACAGTATTTAAATAAAAAGGAAAACTCAAAAGATATAACTGTTTCATCATGGTATGATGTTTGTCTTCAGCCTTATTTTGAAGGTAGAGCATATCCTCTTAAATATGGAGATAGTGGGAATATAAAATACATTCTTTTTTATGTAAATCAGTTGCAAAGAAATCTATTTCCAGATTTAATAGAAAAATATCATATAAATAGAGAACCTGAACATGTGGTAAAGATAAATGGACTTGAATATGTTTGGATATATAGAAGAGCATATAAGGAAATAACACCTAAAGAAAATGTTTTTGTTTTAAGACTTGATGATAAAGATAAAAAAGATTTTATGAGAAAAGGATGGTATCAAACTGAAACGATGGGAACATGGGCTGGTAAAGGTGTTTCTACAATATTAGTAGATATAATAGATAAATCAAATTATGAGATGGAGATAAATATGATGCCTTTTGCCCATTTAGATACAGCTCAAACTGTTAAAGTTTATATAAATAATCATCCTATAGGTCACGTAGTTCTAAAATATGCAGAACCAGGAACTCTTATTTTTCAAACAGTAAAGATTAAAATACCAAAAGGTTTTATATCTGAAGAGGAGCCAGAATTATTTAAATTTGAATTTAGTAAGAGTGCAGTACCTTTTGATTTAGGAGTAAGTGAGGATAAAAGAGGTTTATCTGTGTTTTTTGGAAATAAGATAATTTTTAGAAAATTAGACTAATGAAATTTGAGATAAAAAGAGATTATATATGGGTAAATTTAATAGTTTTAATTTTGGTCCTTATTATTACTGTTATTCCTATTAAATCTGTTAGGATTGTTCTTGGTCTTTTATTTGTTCTTTTTTTACCTGGGTATATTTTTATTGCTGCTTTATTTCCAAAGAAAGATGATTTGGGCAGTATTGAGAGAATAGCATTAAGTTTTGGGCTTAGCATTGCAATAGTTCCATTAATTGGCCTTATATTAAATTATACTCCCTGGGGAATTAGACTTGATCCTATTCTATTTTCTATATCAGGCTTTATTTTGATATGCTCTATTATTACATGGTATAGAAGAAATAAGCTTTCTGAAGAGGAAAGGTTTTTGATTTCTTTTGAATTTGATATTTTAAAGTGGAAAGCAATTGGAAGACTGGATAAGTTTTTATCTATTATTCTTATAATCTCTATAATATCAGCTATTGGAATGCTAATATATGTGATTGCTAAACCAAAAATTGGGGAGAGATTTACTGAGTT
>JRER01000887.1_pt1 | contig 17966 bp, 14 predicted proteins | sample 210161 | NCBI WGS metagenome assembly JRER01 (sample SAMN03019618, study PRJNA260268) | marine sediment metagenome | biome: Marine; feature: Sediment; material: Clay; isolation source: clay from marine sediments 136 meters below sea floor depth collected from... | place: New Zealand: Canterbury...
TGCGCCTATAGCTCAGCGGACAAGAGCACCGGTCTTCGGAACCGGGGGTCGTGGGTTCAAATCCCTCTAGGCGCGCCATCTGAATCGTTGTCTTTTGCCAACAAACTGGTTAATACCCCACGGCATATTCAAACTAACCTTTGCAACGCCTCACCAAAGCCTCCTCGCCCTTCCACCGCCTCACCACTCACCATAAATAGGCGCAAGTAAAAATAATGAGGGAAATTCAGAACCTATTGACAAGAATAAATAGGGTCTGATAAATTGGAAGAATATTTTTGATTAAGACATGGGTTATAAACAACAACGCCCAACAATCAAAGTAGGTAAAACTTCAAAGGCACTGATACTAGCGAAACCTTGGCTTGATTACCACGGCGAAAAAGCCAAGCTTCTCACCCCTTTAGGAGATGCTATTTTGATTATTGCCCCACAGGGATATGAAAAGAAGGCCCCGGAATTATCAGAAGCTATGGATGAGGTTACGCTGCTTAGTTCCCGTCACACGACAAGGTCAGGAACAGCGCCACTTCTAGGTCAAGCGAGCTGCTTTCAACCCATGTCGGGCAACCAGCGGGAAACGGCACAGGGTCTTTCTTTCTCAACCAGTGTTTACCTCCCCGTCCCGTGTGGTGTGCCGCTGTAATCGGGGTTCTGGTTGCCCAATAGTAACAAACGGAGGTGATGCCTATGGAGCAAAAGACGCTCAGGAAAGACTCAGGAGAAAATTTTGAAAAAGGAGGTTTAGATGAAACATAAATTAATTACATTGGTGGTGGCAATAGCGGTCATTGCAAGCTTAGTGTTCATTGGCTGTGCCCCTGAGGCGGCACCAGCACCGCCAGAGGAAGAAGCAGCGCCACCAGCAACACCAGCGGCAGAAGAACTGCCCACCTGGGATTTGAGAGTTACAACTATTGACTCGGTGTCTGATATGGAGGAACGTTGCGGAGAATGGCGTGATGACATCTATCAAATGACCGGCGGGAGAGTTTCCATGCATTTATATGCCACTTATGAGCTTATTCCTGATGAGCAGGTAATGCCGGCGATGAAGGCAGGGACGATTGATGCTGCCAAGTATATGTGCTGGTGTAATCCCGAGCTAACTCAAACCGGTTGGGTTGAGGGTGCTCTGCCCTATAGTCTTGATAATCCTACTGAGTTTAATGTGCTGTTTTGGTACCGCGGGCTGCAAGAGATATTTGAGGAGGACTATGCTAATTACGGGGTTAAGTATGTCTGCCCGTGGCACTGTGACGCGTCTTCGACCGTAATTTCTACCCGACCCATAGAAAAGCTCGAGGACTTTCAGGGACTGAAGATATCTACTTTCGAGCCTCTCGGTGGTTACTCCTGGGGAAAGGCTGGGGCCCAACTGGTCAGTGTGCCCGCCGACGAAATGTATTTAGCGGGTAAGACTGGAACCCTCGATGCCGTTGGTTGGGGTGGTGCCCACCAGTACTACGTGATGGGGCTTGAGGAAGCCTTCCCCTACTATCTGGCCAATTCCGCGTGTGGCACTTTGGCGACCAATGTGATTTGGAACCAGGAGATATGGGACTCGTTCGGTCCGGAGATTCAAAAAATTATTGAGTGTGCTTCGATTAAAGCTTCCATTAAGGATTCCGCTCGTAAGTATGACGGTGAGAGCTGGGGCCGGGAGCCGTATGTGGTGACCCGACTCTCTGATGAGGATGAAGCCGTGCTTAAGCAGTATGCCTACGAATATTGGGATGAGCTAGCCCAACGGAATGCCATATCAGCTAAGGTGGTTCAAATATACAAAGACTACGTCAAGGAACTGGAAGCGGTAAAGTGGCATCGCGAGGGTGTGGAGCTGCCCTTTTGACTGAACTAGTTTATCTTGATTCTTGATGTATAGCTAGGAATGAGTTTGCCTCCCTTCCCCCAAGAATTATGGACTGGGAGGGAGGCAAATGACTGGACATGCATTATACTATACTTTACATAAGGAGTCTCTTATGAGAAAGGCTTTATCAAGTTATGTCAATGCTATAGGGTGGTTCAATGAGCGGCTGGGGAAAGGGGCTGGCTACGTCATCTGGGGCCTGGTCGGGCTTATGTTCTATGAAGCAATCTGTCGGTCTGCGTTTAATGCCCCTCATCTCTGGCTCCCCGAGATAACACAGTACATCTTTTGGGGCTATGTCTTTCTTGGTGGTGGATATGTCTTTCTTCATGGGGGGCACATTAGGATGGATGTTGTTTACTCTCGGTGGTCACCGAGAAGGCGAGCTATTGTCGATGTCGCTACCTTTTCTGTGGCCGCTTTCTACCTGGTGGGGCTGCTCTGGAAATTGTCTTATTATACCGCTATTTCCATAATGGCAGGAGAAAGGCAAGTGGCCGGTATACATACCTATGTTGGACCGATTAAGACCATTATGGTATTGGGGATTATACTAGTGTTGCTGGAAGCAGTGGCCTTCTTCATTAAGGATGTCCACCTGGCAATAAGCGGGAAGGTTTTGGAATGAGTTACGGAATTATTGCTGGCATAATGTTTGCTGGCATGGTAGGGCTACTCTTTACCGGGCAGCGGCTTTTTCTGGTTATTGGTGGCGTGGCCGCTATTGCTACCGCAACCCTGTGGGGTACCGGTGGCCTTGACATGCTTGCCTTTGGCAGTTACAACGTCATCGGATGGTGGACTCTGCTCGCCATCCCCCAGTTTATTATCATGGGGCAGCTTATAGCTCGGTCGGGAGTAGGTGAAAAGCTTTATCATGCCCTACATCTCTGGATGGGGCGTGTTAACGGGGGTTTGGCTATGGGAACCGTGGGCCTCGTTGCCCTGATATCGGCGATGTCAGGGCTATCCTTTGCGGCTACCGTAATCGCTGGTACCGTCGCCTTACCATCCATGCTCAAACGGAAGTATGACAAGTCAATGGTAGTAGGGCTTATCCCAGCCTGTGGTTCCCTGGGCTTTCTCATTCCCCCCAGTGTCGTTTTGATTATCTATGGCATGATCGCCAGAGTATCGATTGGTCACCTGTGGATAGCTGGTATTATCCCCGGCATCCTCTTAGCTGGTATGTATATTATCTATATTGGGATAAGATGCCGGATTCAACCTCATCTTGGACCAGCGCTACCTCCTGAGATGCGGGTCAGTTGGGGGGAGAAGTTTCGCGCTCTAGGAGCGGGAATAGCCCCGATCGTCCTTATTTTCCTGGTGTTAGGGCTACTTTTCATGGGGGTAAGCAGTCTAATCGAGTGTGCCGCCATCGGTGCTGTCGGGGCTCTAGTAATCACCGCGATTGACCGGAAATTAACCTTTAATCTTCTCAAAACGGTAATGGATGAATCCCTGAAGAGCACGGTCATGATCATGTGGCTCTTTATGGCGGCTCTCTTGTTCAGTTCGGTCTTTGATGGGCTTGGGGCAGCACGTTCCATAGAGAATCTCCTTCGCCTGGCACCAGGCGGTGATCTTGGAATTATAATTGCCATGCAGCTCAGCTTCTTCCTATTAGGAATGGTTATGGATGATACCGCCATGCTGCTCATCGTTGCTCCCCTTTATATCCCTCTCGTGGCCAAGATGGGCTTCCCCCTAGTCTGGTATGGTATTCTCTATACTCTAAACTGCCAGATGGCTTTCGTAACACCTCCCTTCGGCTGGAACCTGTTTATCATGAAGAGCGTTGTGCCTAAAGATTCGGGGATAACCTTGGCTGATATCTATAAGTCCGTTATCCCCTATGTGGGGATTCAGGCGGCTTGTCTAGGTATAGTCATCGCCTTTCCTCAAATCGCCCTGTGGCTGCCCAGCATAATATTTCCCAGCGGATAACCAATGACCCGTCTTAACGAAGAAAGAATTGGAGGTTTTTGCAATGGACCCAACAGAAGCGAAATACGATGTCAAAGTGGTGAAAAATGTTCTCATACCTATGAGAGATGGAGTGCAGCTGGCTTGTGACCTCTACATGCCTGATACCACAGGTAAATTCCCAGCGGTGCTGACCATCTACCCCTACCACAAGGATGGCTTGATCGGTAAAGTAATCGTAACTGAGGAACTGCGTGCATTTGCCCCGAGAGGTTACGTTTATGTTCTTCTGGATATGAGAGGTACAGGTAATTCTGAGGGCCAAAGTGGGTTTATGAGATTTCAGCAGTGGGAGGACGGGTACGACGCCGTTGAGTGGATTGCTCAACAGCCATGGTGCGATGGAAACGTTGGTATGTGTGGTTGGTCTTACGGAGGATTCACATCCATAAACGTTGCTTCTCTGAACCCCCCACATCTTAAGGCCATCGTACCAGTAATGGCTCAGATGACTACATCTGCTCTTACTCATCCAGGCGGAGCTCTGCGTTGCTTGGGACTGAATCTTTGGTACGGCATGCAACTGTGCATGGACTTGATGCCTCCTTTTTATACTGATGAGGAAGCTAGATGGTTAAAGGTATGGAATTCCCACCTTGAGCATTATAAAGAATATCTCAGCCCATTCTATGAACACCCAACTGAAGATGACTTTATGCGCGAAGGTGCTGCACTATTCAGGCTGGACGACATGAAGGCTGCTTCCTATTTTATATTTGGTTTTAGAGACATAGATTCCTTCCCTGATGGGCCACTTGCTTACTATAACGAAATTAAATGTCCTAAGAAACTTCTGGTTGGGCCCTGGAAGCATGGGCTGCCTGATTCTATGGTGCCCGGTCCTAACGTTGATTACCTCAACGAAATGGTCAGATGGTTTGACTATTGGTTAAAAGGAATAGACACTGGAATAATGAATGAACCACCAATAACCATACGAGTACAGGGGCCTGAAAGTAAATGGCGCTATGAGAATGAGTGGCCTGTTGTCCGAAGGAAGGAAACTACGTTCTATCTGCATCCTGAAGCTGTGCTGGATAGTAAACTATGTGAAGATAAGGATGAATCTGATAGCTTTGACCACAATGCTACTGTCGGTGTTTGCCGCGGCTTAGAGGATGAGTGGGCCTTTGCATTTGGTCTACCAATGGATCAGAGAGATGATGAAGCCCTGTCACTGACCTATACTACCCAGCCGCTGCCTGAAGATACGGAAATTGCCGGAGCACCAGTGGCGAAGCTATTCGTCTCTACCTCGGCTGACGAAGGGGTAATTTCTGTCAAGCTGAACGACGTTGCCCCAGATGGAAGCTCAACTTTAATAACCTCCAGTGTTCTAAATCTCTCCCAGCGAGAATCACGCGAGGCAATCCTTCCAGTAAAGCCGGGAGAGCTATATGAGATAGTGATGAAGCTCTGGGACACGTCTTATCTGGTGAAAGCAGGACACAGGTTAAGAGTGGCGATAGCCAGTTCTGATTTTCCATATATCTGGCCGACTCCAAAGACTGCGACAAACACGGTATACCACAGCCAGAAATATCCCAGTCAGATAGTTATCCCGTTTGTACCAGAACGGACGCCTTCTCTCCCACCTCCTAACTTACGTGAAGTCATACCGCCAATGCAACTGCCAGCCGCGATTGAATATTCCAGGCCTTATTGGCGTATTGAACGTGACCTGATAGCATCAACAGTCACGGTATGCAATGGTACTGAAGAGAAAATCGTTATTAGCCCAACGACTACCATGGAGATGGTTACTCACGTTCGGGCAGTGGCCTCCGCCATAGACCCTGCTGATGCCAAGGTAACATCAGAGACAATCTCCAATGTCGAAGGTCACAAGCTAGGTATAGTAAACATAAGGTCAAAGCTGGTAACAACGCACAAAACCAGTCACTTGGCGATCAACATAACTGTTGATGATTTACTAATTTTTAGCAAGAGATGGTCAATGCCATAATAGGTTCATTCCTCAGCATTACCATCTCACAGGCTGGGGATTGTCAACTGAAGCCAGGCTCCTTGTCAAATTGTGTGGAAACAGCTACAGGATGGTGCAAACCCAGGCTCCTTCAGAGAGATGGTTGACAATTTTGCTTCAGCGTTACAGTGAAGGCTACCCACTATTTGCCTCCTTCATATATAGCCCCCCCAGGTGTGCCACCTCCTGGGGGGCCTCTATCCTACACTAGGTCCATTGAAGATGGCACCAATCTTACGAAGGAGTGAACAATGCTAGAAGCAAGATGTCCCAAATGTGGTTACCACGGTTATGGCTGGGCACCACCTGACCCAGACGCAGAGGAACAAACGTAGCCTAGATGCGGCAGCAAGGTAGAAATTTGCCAGGAAAAGACAGAAACCAAAAACGGCCGCGCCTGCCAACGTCCTGAGTTTTGCTAACATTTTGCTAACAAGCACAACTGATTGACATGCCCCGACACCGGATGCTACGCTAGATACAAAATCAGTCCCATCCCCAAATCATAAACCATGTCGTCGTATCTTAAGGCATGTTCTGGCACACTGGGCTTCTACCTTCGGAACCGGGGGTCGTGGGTTCAAATCCCTCTAGGCGCGCCATGCCTCTAATAGCAAAATTGGTAACGCGAGGTCGCTGCAGCTCATTGAGCTTAAGAATCAAAACGGAGCGTAAAATCTTCAAATTCAGAACAGTCTCAGCAGCAAACTGGGCTAAGAAGATAATACCGCTAGCATCTCTGCTTGCTGTATCGGCAATCACAGTGGGATGTCTCACGCCGCAATCGTTAACACCCGTCCCACCATCCACGCAATTTTCTGATTCATCCCCAGAGATTGCCACGCCTTCGGCTCGCAATGACAAAGGCGAAGCAATCACCAGGCATTTTACCTGGTCCTACTGGCCCTACGGCGATTATCAGTGGACGTGGGAAATACAAATTCCGCAAGCACTATACGATTATTATAGAGCAAAACCCAGGCCGCCCACCAAGAACTATTCGGTCTACGTTACCGACCCCAGGGATGATGCCTACACAGGCGACCTGGCAAATAAATTAAAGGAAGAGACACAAAGGATTGACCTGGATGAATACGACACCATGCACTTTGCCGCTTCTTTCGTCCAGAGTCTTGCCTATACTTCTGACCTCACTACGACTGGTTATGACGAATACCCAAGATACCCTATCGAAACCCTGGTTGACGAGGGGGGCGATTGTGAGGATACCTCGATACTTTTGGTAGAACTCCTGGATATCATGGGCTATGACGTGGTTCTGGTCAGCTTGCCTAGCCATGTAGCAATCGGGGTATCAGAAGGCCACGGCTTTTGCGGAACATACTACCGACAAAACGGAAAGAGGTACTTCTACCTGGAAACAACGGGGGAAGCTGGCAGAATCGGCGTTGTGCCACACGAATATGCCAGTGAGCCGGCATATATCTACCATATCGTTCCGGTGCCTATCTTGACTCATACCTGGCAAGCCATGGCAGAGGAAAGAAGCTATAAGTTGACAACAGTGGTTGAGAACCTAGGCACTGCTCCAGTCCACGATACATACATACTAGCTGGCTTCGATGCCGGCCAGAATCGTCTTTGGAATCCCGTCAAAAGCGATTCCTTTGCGCTGAAGGAAGGCCAGTCTGCAACAGTCACAATGCTTTTAAAGATACCCACAGGCAAACATACTCGATTGACGATCCACGTAATCAATGACAGCCACTCAGTTGACAAAAGTAATTCAGCTTGGTTTAACACCTGAGAAAAGGATTCCCAGCGCTTTTCCCCTAAAAATCGCGAAGCGATTTTCCCATCCCTCTTAAATATGAAGTGTCATTATGTTTAGTCAGGATAAAGCGACCTCTTACATAGCCAAAAGTTGTAATCCCACACACATCCTGTTTAACATTCCAGAAGTGTGAGTTATCCAGTCCTAATAAAGCGCATATTAGAACTTTGTTCACCACCCGATGGGACACCAATGCCACACTGCCGCTATGTTTAGAGACTGCCTCATCAACAACACCAAGGGCTCTTTCCGTGACATCCTCCAGCTTCTCTCCTCCAGGCATTTTTACCAGGTGAGGATTGACCCGCCACTGCTCATGAAGAGCTGGATATAATTTCGCTACTTGCTTATCAGACAAACCCTGCCATTCACCACAGTCAAGGTCCATAAGGCCATCGGTAACTTGTACAGCAACGTTCTGGTATTGAGCCAAAATATTCGCTGTATCTAGAGCTCGTTTCAATGGGCTAGAGTAAATAGCGTCTAATTTTAGATTGCTGAGATACCTGCCCAGCAATTCCGCCTGCTTAACGCCTACTTCGTTTAGTTTCACATCGATCCTGCCCCGGTATATTTCCTCCACATTCCACTCAGTTTCTCCGTGTCTTACCAAGATAATTTCTGTCATCGAAGAGATAAACCCTTATTCAAAATATGAATTCTCCACACTAACCAACTTGGGCTGCCGAGACTGTGATGGAAAGAGCGCTAAAAAGCCTATTGCTGACGAAGCAGCGATTCCACTCTTAAGCGCAGCACACACTCGGAAACTGCGCCGAGCTTCCTTGAAGCTGTTTCGCTGTGCTGTGGGACAGGCAGACAATTACCACAGCAACGCATTTACAAGCTCTTCCCGGTAGACCTCCCTGTTGGATGACGAAAATAGCTCGTGGTAGCCGTCGTAAAGGATCACATGGTTGGTTCTCTCCCCGATTGCCTTGAGGCTGATGACTGTGTCCTTCAAAGAACAGAAAACCACGCCATTCCTCTGTAGCGGCGGCATATTCTGCTGTGCTTTCATTATTTCGCGCAGCCACACTGGCGTGGCTCGTTTAGGGACTGATTCCCAATCGGACTCCACTGTCAGCTCGCCGATTTCCTCCCTACTGAAGTCAATAGGAAGAAATGGTATGCCAAGCCCTATCTTGCTAACCAGCCTCAGGGTTGTCCTCCTCAGTTTGTCCCCAAATATACCCCACCATGGGCTCAGGTATACGGTTTTCCGCTGAGCATTGAGGTAAGCCGCAACCAGTCCGCCCATGCTGTATGCCAACACGACGTGCTCACCCAGAGTTCCCTGGTACTCCCTGACCGGAGACAGGTATTCTCGTTCGAAGTCCCTTATGGCAGTAGGCAATTCCGCCGCGTGGGTCCTGAAACCGGCCCCGCTCGTTACATCCACCAGCCACATCAAATTGTGGCTATCTAACTTGTCACCCCACCCCAGTATGAACAGGAGGTCCTTATTATTGTCCCTGCCATATACCTTAGTTTTCATACAGGGACTAGATTTCAAAGCTGCCTTTCTGCCCACAACCGATGTCAATGTAACACGTTTCAGCACGCCAACACAAGCCAAAAATCAAGCCCCATCTTGTTGCTCTCTCCGCTGCGCAAGCTCTTTCACGCCTCCAGGTACATGACAGCGCACACTGGCGGGCTTGTGATACACTACTGATGAAAACAGAAGGGGAGAGAGCAAATGGCAGAAACACCCAGAAAGATCGCTATTACTGTCGGGAATCTCAAGGCCGATGCTGAACTAAGCGACAGTCACACTACCTACGAGATATGGAAGGCACTTCCCATTGAAGGCACGGTGAATACCTGGGGGGATGAGATATATTTCTCTATACCGGTCAAACTTGGAGCCGAGGATGCTAAGGAATTAGTCTCCCAGGGCCAGATAGCGTATTGGCCGCCTGGAACAGCTTTCTGTATCTTCTTTGGACCTACTCCAGCGAGTCGGGGTGATGAAATCAGACCGGCCAGTGCGGTGAATATCTTCGGTAGAATACTGGGAGACGCCACGATATTCAGAAAAGCTCCACCCAGGGCAAAAATCCGGGTTGAAAAAGCTGAACCATAGCGGGAATCTCCACATCCAATGTTAACAACTGGCCTCCATCGACCAGCCATGGCGAGGAATTATGCGGCTTACTTCAGCCCTTGGTCTCCCTTTTCTTTTCCTTAAGATTTAACGTCCGCTTAACCAGCTCCTTCTCATGGTCATAGTTGATTACCCGTTGAAGCATTATCTTCTGGGCCATGACTGGTCCAGCGCCATGCCAGGTGCCCACGCCATGCTGGCCAGCAGTCCAATTCTGCAAGTGCTTATGCACCTTCATAATGTTTTCCGTGGGTTCATCAGAGCCAAAGCTGTAAAACTCCTCAACGTAGTCTTTGACTTCAGGGTTCTTCAGTTCCTTAAGAGAGGGCAGGGTGACGATCAGACCCCCGCCTATATCTCCCGCCAGTGCCATCACTCGCCAGAAGGCGTTGCAGACATTCAGCTTGGAAACATTGCCCATCAGTTCATCTGGCAAGAACACGCCTGACCCAGGAGGTTCCTCAGAGCCTTTGTGCGCAGCGGCCAAGCCGCAGGCGCGGCATGTCTCCCTCAACACCACCATCTCGGCTAATTCCTCATTGATGTGGGCAGCCTTCTCCAATCCCTTATATTCCTGTATCAGTTTTGCCGACCCAATAATCTGGTTCATGAAACCCACCTTACATGTCCCCCCACAGGTCATGCGATGGGTCCTGGCAAAACGAGTCACCAGCTTAACAGAATAGGGATATTCACCACAGTGAAAAACCCGTTCCCAGGGAACAAAGACGTTATCAAAGACAACCATGGATGTCTCGCGCTGACCAAAGACGGGGTTACCCAATTCCTCAAGATCTTCAGCCATATCCCTTTCTGCGGAATAAGGGGAATACTGACACACGAAAGTGATGCCCTTGGCATCCACCGGTGTGGCAAATGCCACAGCATAATCTTCTTCACCTTTGAAATGGGCCGCCTGAGGCAAAACCACCAGTTCGTGGCTGGCATAGGCACCGCTGATGTTGATTTTGGCCCCCCGCAGCACAATACCGTCTGCGGTCTTGTCAACGATTTTTAACGAAAGACAGGGGTCGGGCCAGTCCAATGTCTTCTTACTCCGATTACCCCTGGGTTCAGTGAGAGCACCAGCCACAGAAAGGTCCTTTGTCTGCACCATCTTGAGGAACTCCAGAAACCGAGAGTGGTACCCTGTGCTCAAATCCCTATCCATCTCCCAGGTGGTGCTGGCCAGAGAATGGAATGCATCGTAACCCACGCAGCGGTATATACATGTTCCCAGCATCTCAGAAGTGAAGGTCCCCGCCTCAGCCTTTTTTACCAAGTCCTCATTGCTGGCACTGACATAGGTGTAACGGTTTACAACATCATTGATAAGCGGCGAGTAGCAGGTCATAATGTCTTTGTACCTTGGGTCCAGTGCCCAGGCATAGCTGGCCTTGTTCGCCTCAATAACTGTGCGGGTGTTCCTATTTTCAAGGATGTTTTCCACTCGCTTCCCGTTCATAAAAACGCGAGGTTTAATTTTTGTCAGACTCTGTTCAAATTGCTCTGGCGTCATTAAAGCCATATTTCTCTCCTTTCACTCTGATCTTTGTCTCCAAGCGAGTCAATACAATAACTGGCCGAGGTGATACGCAGTCTAGGCAATAAAGGTAGCTATTGTCAACTTTGCTACTTTCCATTTGTCACTAAGGGGATGAGGAAAACTACACAGGCAATAAGGAAGATGATGCTGCCGACCAAGTTCAAGGTATTATGGTCTTCGATGTTCGAAGCTACAAAGAAACCGGCGCACACTACAAACAGAATCCAACCCCAGAGGTGGAATTTCCTTTCCCGGTCTCTGTTATCAGTAGGCATAGCGCTTGTCTCTCACGATTTAGCTACCATAAAGTGGTAACGCATATCACAAAGCTATGATTTACAATTTGGAGCCGTGGTAATCCAGATAGCCCATGGGGAATCAGCAATAAAGCATACCACCTTACATTGCTACAAGCAAAGAAGCTACAAGAATCCTTGCTTTATTCCGCTCTCCAAGCTTCAATAACCTTAGACTGGTAAGCCTTCGTTCTGGCATATCCGGTTTCTACACGAGTAACTCTTCATAGTACATAAATGCCAAACTCCTTCAGGCTTTCGGCCAAAGAACTTAACGGGAGTCCCACTACGTTAAAGTAATCTCCCTCAATTCTTTCCACAATAACGGACCCCAATCCTTGAATCTCGTATGCTCCAGCCTTGCCTATTGGCTCCCCTGACCTGACGTAGGAATCGATCTCTTTTGAACTTAATTGCTTGACATGGACTATTGTTTCCACTGCTTGGGACAATATTCTATTTTCCCCCGTATCTAGAATAGTGAAACCTGTGATCACTGAATGAGCCCTTCCGCTTATTGCCCGGAGCATTACCTTTGCCTCAGCTTCCGTTTTTGGTTTACCCATGATTTTGTCTCCGCAAACTACAAAGGTGTCAGCGGCAATAATTATTGCATTTTGGTGTTTGCTGGCGACTGCCAAAGCTTTTCCACGCGATATTGCTTTAGCCAGCTCATGCGGCTTTAGGTCTAAGCGCACCTCTTCCGCATAATCACCTGGCTCCACCTCAAACTCCAGGCCAATTTTTTCCAGCAATTCTTTCCTCCTGGGAGATGCTGACGCTAATATGATTTTCTTCATAACTAAACTGATTGTATAACACTCACATCCGTGAGATAAAGGCAGTATATTACGCCGAGGCAATGTGCTAAGATGATAGCCAAGGGTCATGGGAGTCACCATCAGCCCTCGTATTGCCACCTAATAGACAATATGTTAAAAGGAGCAAACGAATGTCTGCCGCCCAGCAAATAACGGATTATGCCAGCTCATTGTTTGATGTTGCTGGTTTCAGCCAGCTATCCAATGGTGATAGCCTGTTGATATTGGGAATGGAGTCAACACCACAACGTAACCTTGACGAATTCGGGCGAGTGGATGGCAAATTTCACCTCTATGGTTTTGAAAAACATATCGGGCCTAGGCTGGAGTCAATACTCAATTTCATCCGCGGCATGGGTTTTTCTGCCGAACCAGTTGGACGATACGGCTATCCCCTTAAAGGGGAGAGCAACCTGAAGCAGGAGGCGATTCGTGCTGGATTAGGCAGACGCGGGAAAAACACAATAGTACTTAATCCCACGCATGGCTCCCGGCTTCGCTTTGCTACTATCAGGACAAAGGTGCCACTGGAGCCAACTATGTGCTCATCTATGACTGAAGCAGAGAACCCCGTCTGTAGCGGGTGCTCGATATGCATTGATGCCTGTCCGGTCAATGCTCTTGAACCCTACCGCATGCCTGACCCATCACTTTGCCTTTCCAGTAGTGCCCTTATGCCAGAAGAGGAAGGCCGGCTCATACCCTGCGATTTATGCCTCTCTCTGTGCCCGGTGGGTAAGGGGCGCTGAGTCCACCGTATTCCGGACAGGCTGCAGCAGGTTCAATCTATGCCAACTCGCTTCTATAGTGTACAATAGATGGCTAGATACATAGCCCGTCGGGAGGGCACAATTACAGAGGAGGTGAAATACAAAAATGATTACTGGTGACCAATATAGGGAAAGGATTGCTAAACTCAAGCCGAACGCTTATATGGGCGGTAAAATCGTAGACCGCTTTGACCCCAGGCTTGCCGGCGGAATCAATGTTATGGCTGCCACCTACGATCTCGCCTTTGACCCCGAACTCAAAGACGTCGGGGTGGCTACTTCTCATCTGACCGATGAGAAGATTAACCGTTTTACCCACATTCACCAGAGCATAGAGGACTTGTTTGCCAAGCAGAAAATGACCCGTCTTTACTGCCAGGAAGTGGGCGGCTGCATACAGCGCTGTATGGGAATTGATGCCCTCAACGCATTGTCTGTCGTCACCTATGAAGCCGACCAGAAGTATGGCACCAAATACAATGAGCGCTTCATCAACTTTATGAAACGGGTCCAGAGGGAAGACCTCTCTCTAAATTGCGCTCAAACAGATGCCAAGGGTAACCGTCCCTGGAGGCCACATGAGCAGAAAGACCCTGATCTTTACCTGCGGGTGGTGGAGAAAAGGCCCGACGGAATTATTGTTAGCGGAGCAAAGGCCCATAATTCCTGTTCCGTATATGTAGATGAGCTTGTAGCGATACCTACCCGCAACATGACGGCTGAAGAGACAGACTGGGCAGTGGCCTTTGCTCTTCCTTCAGACTGGGAAGGAGTCACCCTTATCAACGCTGCTTACTCACCAAATCCACGCAAGAAACTCGAGGCGCCGTTCAACAAAATTGGCATGTCACACTCCGTTACTGTATTTGATAATGTCCTTGTTCCCTGGGACCGTGTTTTTCTATGTGGGGAAGCTGACCTTGCTGGCAAGCTAGCATTGCTGTTTGCTCTATACCATCGCCACAGCTACACCGGCTGCAAAGCCGCAGTCTCCGAAATATTTACTGGTGCCACAGCGCTGGCGGCTGAATATAATGGTATTGCCCGCGCCCAGCATGTGCGGCACAAGCTGGCCGATATGATTCAGATTGTAGACCTGATCTACGCCGCTGGGATTGCGGCGGGCGTAAATGCTACCAAGGCTGATTCCGGCACTTACATACCCGACACGAATTACTGTAATGCCGGGCGTATGCTGGCTGGAGAAGCTATATATGACGAATATGAGGCTTTAGCTGCCATTGCCGGCGGATTGGTAGCCACCCTGCCACCGGAAGAGGACTTTTACCACGAAAAGAGCGGCCCTTATCTGGAGAAGTACATCATGCGCAATCCTGACATACCGGCAGAGTACCAGCACCGCGCCTTCCGCCTCTTCCATGATATGATGTCGTCTGCCTGGGGTGGGCACAAGCTCATCGATTATCTGCATGGTGGAGGCTCGCCCGTAATTGAGAAGGTGGCTATCTACCGTGACCACAATATAGAACACTCCAAGAACATAGCCAAGAAACTTGCCGGCATCCCGTTCGAGGGCTCAACCAAGAGTATTAACCGTCAATCCCATGCCTGGATCTAGAATGACAGACTCTTTATCCCCCACTCTCAGCTGAAGCACTGGGAGCACGTGGATATCCTGAAAGGCTCGCTCTCGCTGTCCTCACGACCACTGCCATCAGATACCGCGTTACCGCCCGATATTCGTCCTTTTTCTTCGGCCAGGGCTATGCTTCCATATTCCACAACTATGCCCCCATGTTCCCATTGTATGTTCGAACCTGGTTCTGGTCATCCTAGACAAGACGCTCGATTGTGCAATCGCGGAGGCCTTGCTTTTTGTAGGTTCACTCACCACAATAGGTATATACTCACTATTCGGAGTTATATTTAATGCTCAACTTACATATCACGTATTCCCCACGCATGTGGGGGTGAACCTTCAAACCTAAAGCTAAACAGCGAAGAACCCTGCGAATATTGCTTGAAACCAGGGATAGATCTTGGACAACGCTTTAGAAATCAACTAGCCTATTTAGATTCCGAATACAAAGCGATGACGATATCAGTAGACTATTAGTCAGATCGAGGTATCCCTAAACCATTGAGTCCGAAATCTTTAGTCTAAACATTTCGCCAGTAAGTTCAACTTCCCAGGGCTTTACGTTCATATCGGCTGAGCTTTCAGGTGCCGATGGTAAATACAACATGCTATAGTAGCAGTCGTGACGCAGCAGTGGCATACTATCAGCTCTGATGAAGCGCTGCGGGCGCTTGACTCCAGGCGTTCTGGGCTCACTGAGACCGAGGCTAAGCAGCGGTTTCTACAATATGGCCCCAACGAGTTAAAGGGTAAGAAGAAAACCCCGCCACTGCTGGTCTTCCTGAGACAGTTTCTCAGCCCCCTCATATACGTGCTACTTGCTGCCGTCATAATCTCAGTTATTGTGGAGCATTTCCTTGATGCCTGGGTGATATTGGGAGTGCTGCTGCTTAATGCCGTTATCGGCTTTGTCCAGGAGACACGAGCGGAAACAGCTATGGAGGCGCTAATTCAGATGACAGCGCCCAAAGCAAAGGTGAGACGCGGTGGCAAGATTGAATCGCTACCAGCCAGAGAAATAGTACCCGGCGATATATTACTTCTTGAAACCGGGGACAAAGTACCGGCTGATGCCAGACTCATAGAGGAGTCTAATTTGAAGGTGAACGAAGCCGCCCTCACCGGTGAATCAATGCCGGTAGATAAACATACCGAAGCGCTTGGCAAACAAGTACCCATAGCAGAGAGAAAAAACCTGGTCTATATGGGCACCGTTGTTACCTATGGAAGAGCTACGGCTGTGGTGGTAAGGGCTGGGATGTCAACCGAAATGGGTAAGATCGCCACTGGTATCCAGGAGGTGAAGCCAGAAAAGACGCCCATCCAGGAAAGCATAAGCAAGTTAAGCACATATATCATCATCCTTGTCCTGGGAATCATTGGCATCCTGGTGGCTGTCAGCCTTGTCAGGGGACTGGATTGGCTGGAGATATTTTTACTGGCGGTGGCCGCGGCGGTTTCGGCCATACCGGAAGGACTGCCAGCCGTGGTCACTGTGGTTCTGGCAGTGGGTATGCGGATAATGGCACGTCGCAACGCCGTCATTCGTCGGTTGGTAGCAGTAGAAACTCTGGGGTCGGCTACCGTAATTTGCTCTGATAAAACAGGAACCTTAACCTTAAACGAGATGACAGTGCGGCGTCTTTATGTTGATGGCCAACCTATCGAGGTAACCGGGGAAGGTTATGAGCCACGAGGGGAATTTCACCGAGATGGGCAGATAGTAAGTCCAGAAGGTGAAGCATCTTTAGCTTTGATGTTGAGAATAGGAGCCCTTTGCAATGACGCCTTGCTGACAAGAGAGGATGAGTGCTGCAGCATCTACGGAGACCCAACTGAAGGAGCGCTGGTAGTAGCTGCCGCCAAAGCAGGGATGAATAAGGAAAAACTGGAGAAGGCCCTCCCCCGCATCGACGAAATCCCCTTCCAGAGTGAAAAGCAGTATATGGCTACCCTGCACCCGCGAGACGGAGGCAGAGTAGTCTATATCAAGGGCTCAGTAGAAAGGCTGCTGTCCCTCAGCAAATACTACTTAAGGGGAGGTAGAGCTGTCCCACTGGAAGAAACTGATGCCCAGGCCATTATGGAGGCCAACACCGCCATGGCCAGAGAGGCAATGAGAGTCATCGCTACCGCCTATGTTGACTTCCCCCCTGAATTGGAAGACCTAAAGGACGAGGATATCAGAGGTAACCTGGTCTTCGTCGGTCTAGCAGGAATGGCTGATCCGCCACGCGAGGAAGCCAAAGAGGCAGTTAAGCTGTGCCAGCAGGCGGGCATCAAGGTGGTGATGATTACCGGTGACCATAAGGTGACGGCTGAATCCATTGCCTATCAGCTAGACTTGCCACAAGGGAAAGCTATAACCGGTGCTGAGCTTCAGGAGATGAGCGATGAGGAATTATCACAGCAGGTTGAGGATATCTCAGTTTTTGCTCGTATTGAGCCACTGCACAAGTTGAGAATAGTTGACGCGCTGAAGAGCCGCGGACATGTTGTCGCCATGACCGGCGATGGGGTCAACGATGCTCCGGCACTTAAAGCGGCTAATATTGGCATTGCCATGGGCATCACCGGCACAGATGTGGCCAAGGAAGCCAGCGATATGGTACTGGCGGATGACAATTTTGCCTCGGTGGTGGCGGCAGTAGACGAAGGCAGGGCAATTTTTAACCGGCTACGCAATGTGATTTTCTTCCTGCTAAGCACGAACCTGGGGGAACTATTGGCATTAATCCTTTCCGTCTTGTTTATCGGTAAAGCACCACTGCTGGCAGTGCAGCTTATCTGGATTAACCTGGTAACCGACACGACGGCAGCTATTCCTCTGGGGCTTGAGCCAAAATTTGGCGATGAACTGAAACAACCGCCTCGTCACCCCAGAGTAGGTCTCATCTTCCCTGGACTGCTCCTTCGCATTGGCTTTCTAGCTGTGCTGATGAGCGTCGGCGTATTTGTGATTTTCAACTGGGCTCAAGCCAGGGTGAGCCTGGAGGAAGCCCGCACTATTGCCTTTTGTTCCATGGTTGCCTTTGAATGGTTCCGCGCCTTCAATGCTCGCTCCGATGAGCATACTGTCTTCAGATTAGGTATTCTCCGTAACCGGTGGCTGATTATAGCCATCGGGGTAGCCATTATATTGCAGATAGCGGTTATCTATGTGCCTTTCCTTCAAGCTG
>JRER01000241.1_pt1 | contig 17919 bp, 22 predicted proteins | sample 210161 | NCBI WGS metagenome assembly JRER01 (sample SAMN03019618, study PRJNA260268) | marine sediment metagenome | biome: Marine; feature: Sediment; material: Clay; isolation source: clay from marine sediments 136 meters below sea floor depth collected from... | place: New Zealand: Canterbury...
GCATCAAGATTGGTTTAATCTGAACAGTCGGTGAAACCACGATGGGTGGAAAAAAGAAGCAGTCGCTTAAGAAGATTGCAAGAACGCAGTCTAGAAGAGGTGAAAGAAAAGAACCCAAGCCAAGCGGGTCTCCGTCTAAACGTGAAAGGAAAACTGCTGGAATTGTTCTGCCTAATCCCCGAAGCGAGAAGATTATTAACGAAATAAAAAAGATGAAGACTCTCACCCCTTTCACTGTGGCTTCTCGTTTCAATGTTCGAATAAGCGTGGCAAAAGACCTCCTTGAGCAATTGGAGCATAAGGGCGTCATACAGTTTGTTTCTCGAAGCAGAAACCTTAAGATATACACGCCAGTCGACTGAAAACCTTGCTCTTTGAGGCTACACCTGTGGAGTTTCCCAAACGAGTTTACACAGAGGAAGAGGTGCAGAAAGCCAGAGAAGCCATAGAAAAAGGCTACAAGCATCAACTCATTGTAAGAGGAAGCCCAGCTTTCAAGAAAAAATTGAACGAAGCTCTGCGTCTAATTAAGTTGGTTGACTACTACGACTTTCTCAGAACCTACATAAGGCAGATAGAAGAAATCAACGGGTTCAGCCAACTCCACCAAGCAGACGCAGCTATATGGGCGACTATGCCTATGCTTGAAGACTTGGTTGACGCCGCAAGCTATATTGTGCAGAAGGCTCAGCAGATGAAAGACTATGTTGAAGGCAAACTCTACTACGGAGTAGGCGAGATGGCTTCAATAGAAAAACGCATAGAATTCCTCGAAAAACTCAAAAAACAAAGCAAGAACAACGAAGTAAAGAAAAGATGCGAAGAACTGCTCCAAAGATGGGCGGACAGCACATTAATGTTTCCATAACGGTGATTAATTCCGTTTGTTAACATTTTTATAAGCTTAGGATCTGCAAACGATAAAAAGAAACCTAGACATTAATGGGTGTCATAATGTCGATAATTGCCACGGCTATGTCCAAACGAAGGAAAACAATAAAACTCACTGCACAACGTTGGTTTCACATCACAGAATCTCACGACTACATGGCAGGTTACTTTTATAATGTGTTTGAAACCATAAATGACCCTAACTATGTGGTGGCTGGTAAAAAAGAAGAATTGTTGACCATCAAATTTTATAAGAGGACTCATATTGGCCCTAAGTATCTTATTTGTTGTTACAGAGAAAAGAATAAAGAGGGGTTTGTAATCACAGCATTTATGACTTCGAAGATAGATAATATTTTAAAGAGGAGGAAAATCTTGTGGCGAAGACAATAAACGTCCAAAAAATCTCTGAAATCGTACCAAATCTTCTCTCCATGCCATCCAAAGTGATGTGGATAGACTATGACGAAGAAGCCGATGTGCTCTACATCAATTTCGAAAAGCCGCAAAAAGCAACCGACAGCAAAATGATTAATGATATGATCATACACTACCGAAAGGACAATGTAGTAGGAGTAACTGTACTTCACGCAAGCAGTTATTTGAAGGCGTAATCACAGACCTAAAGACCTTTTCTTTAAATCTTTTCCACTTTGATTTTGGTTCCGCTTTTTACCTGCTCAAATAATTCTAAGCCTTTGGTTATTTGACCCACAATGTTGACTGGACTATAGGGTTGTGATTCGCCGTAAAAAATGCAGAGGGCGTTACCCATGGGCCAAAAGGCTATCTGGCCCTTCTCAACCGTAGGTTTGGCTTTCTCATTTCCCATTTTAACTGGAATTTCAAAGTAGACCTCTTCCTTCCAAAGTGCGGCTCTTCCTTCCATTGGAATTTTCCTTGTTATGGCTTCAACTGTTCTTGGCGCCAAGTGTCGAATGAGTTGTCCTTCAGCCTCTCCAATGTTATTGATGATAAATTTTATGGTTAGTCGAGAAATGGTTTCCTCAGGCATTTTCGTTTTCACCAAGCCTTGTAATAGGTGTTTTAAACTTGGCGTTTTGGCTTAACTTAAATAAGGTTACTCAGGGGTGCATATAATAACTATGGTTAAAACCATGCGATAATGCTATTATTCTGGTGTCCACGCTGGTTGCTAGGTATGTAACTAACAGCTAGCAGTTCAAGTTCCTCTGAGTCTGAACACTCAAGTTTCACAACATTTTTAAGCGCTCTAACTCGATATTGTTGTTAAATCGTCAAAATGGTGTAAAACGTGACCGAAAAGGTTGCGGAACTAATCCTTCCATTCTCCGTTCCATCCGAAAATCGTAAGGAACTTTTCACAAAAGGAATGGAAAGAACAGCGGTTTTCTGCTTGGCTGAGCTGGAAAGACGAAAGGGCAGCGGTTTCGTTTTGAAACGGGCCCCAAGAGAGTTCGCGTTTATCGTGGAGGTTTGCTACCCTTTTTGGCTTGTCCCCTGGGGTAAGATAAGTCTCGTTTTTGACGGACTGAACGTTGCCTCTTACACTCTGCTTTATCATACCGTTCCAAACGTAGAAGAATTTCTCAACGGCGTAAACAGAAGCTCCGCTACACGAGAAGCCTACGCAGCCTTTCTCTCGGATAACCTCAACTATTTTCAAGCATCTGAAAAACAAAAAGAAAAACTAATAGATGGCCTCCTCACAGATTCAAACCTTCTCCAAGACTTCGAATTGTATCTCTCCGAAGCTAAGCAAGTTAAGCCCCTGCTTTCCGACATCGTATTACTAGCGCCCACACTAGATGAAACCTCAATTTTCTCCATTAAGCGGCAACTTGAAAGTTTAAAAACCGAATTTAAGAAGGATGCCAACAGCCTTTACAAAGGTATGAAACTCCTAAACACAACAACTAAAGAATACATCGATGCAGCTCACAGCGAAATAAAAGAAGTTGAAGGAGAGTTTAATGAGAAAATTGAAAAGCGGAAACCAGCTGTTATGGAAAGGGTTGAAAAAATTCGTAGACAATATGATAATCAAGTAACGAGGGTTTCAAAAAGATTTGAAAAAGAGCTTTACCGCTTACAGCAAGAGAGAGTTAAACTTGAAAAGACTAAGGCATTGCTGCTCAGCAAGATTGAACGTTGCGAAGCCGATATTGAAACTTGCGTAGTTAACAAGGATAGCGCTGGAGAACGAAGATGGAAAGAGGAACTCGAGCAACATAAGAAGGAGCTTTCAAGAATTGAAAGAGAAATCAAGGAAGCAGAGGAAAGAATAAAGGTGCCCGAAAACGCGAAGAAACGAGAAATTTCAAGATTGAAGTTGGAATGCGAGACCCGTGTTGACGAAGTCATGTGGGACCTAAGGGAAATCGAAGCTTCGCGAGATGCCAAAATCCGAATTTACGAGCAAGAAATGGAAAAGCTTGAAGAACAAACTGCATCCATAGTTGGTCAAATGGACAAGCTGGCGAAACTTAGAGAGGCAACGTTAGACCATCTCAGCAAGCTGGGCATCAAGCAAAGGCGCAATAAATACACGCTGGTTCACATGCCATTTTATGTAGTCTGCTATCGTGTGAATTCAGAGAAGCAGTATGATGTTTTTCCACCTTCTGTCGCAAACAGCATGAGCTTTGTGGTAAGGCTTAAAACTTTGGGCCGAGCCAAGATTAAGCAACTGCTTGTCCAGCGCTCCAAACCTATAACCTCTCTAATCAACAAGTTTCCAATCGTAATAGAACAAAACGCTGTTTTTGAAAGAGAAATAAACGAGGCTGGAGCGAAGGCGAATATACTGCAAATTGAAAATCTACGCGAATCTGTAAGAAACGGACTTGAAAGGCTCAGAGAGGAAGGCTGGCTCTCAGAAGAGGAACATAAGACGTTCAGCCAGATACTGGCTCAATAGCGCGAATCCAACAAAATATTTAACTTCTAAAAAACAAACTTGGCGTGAGAAAAGCATGCGTGAATATATACTAAGATTTGCCGTGACTTTAGGCGGTTTCCTAATATTAATGGGAATCATAATGGTAAGTATATTTGCCATGGTCTTTTTTGGCTTTGTTGATCTCAGTGCACTTGAAAATCAGGAATATCGCATGCTGTCCCTATGGATTTTGTTGGTGGTTGGAGTATTTGACCTGCTGTCAGGAATTATATTTAGGTGTAAGTGACCAAAATGAAGGCTAAAAGAATACTTGTCGTAATTGTTGGCATGACACAAGGCGCAATTGGCATGCTAGCGCTAATTCTCACTTGTATACTCTATTTTAACTTTCTTAACATTCAAACCACGCTAAATGTGTCCGCTGAACTTCTTCCTCTGTCTCTATTGATTCTCAGCATTTTTGGCTTTTTCTCGGTTATGAGCGGACTCTTTCTCATCCATGGACATTAAAACGCTTATTAGGGCTGATGCTTGGTTGAAAAAAGCAAAGAAATATGGACTTTTTGATGCGATAATGATTGGGTTAGGAAGCGCCATTGGATTTGAAATCTTTGGTCAGTTGGGTTATGCTTATTCTTTAGCTCAGGCCGGCGTAGTTTTTGCACTTTTTCTCGGTGGACTAATAACCTTGTTAACCATGTTTAGCTACTGTGAACTTTGCGCAGCCCTCCCAGTGACAGGTGGCGAGTATTCATATACCAAAGCTGCGTTCGGAGGCTTCACGGCCTTCATGGCTGGTTGTCTAAGGTGGCTCAGCAGCATATTCGGTGCAGCTTTTGCAGCCATAGTTTTCGCTCAACAACTATCATACTTCTTATCGATTTTCCTTCCTTTAGATCAAAATCAAATATTAGCTTATACAAATCTAATCGCAGCTATTTTGGTATTCACCCTTGGTGCGCTAAGCGTTCGAGGAGTGAAAGAAATCACAACTCTAATAGTGGGTGCATTCTTAGCCATATTCGCCCTCTTCCTTATAAGTGGATTCTGGCAGAGCCAAGCTGTCCCGGAAGTTTTGCCAAGATTTGAAGGTTTATCTGGAGTCTTTGCAGCTACTGCGTTTACGTTTATCATGTTTGTCGGGATAAGAGCCACTGTGGTAGCAGCTCCTGAAACAAGAGATCCGGAGAAGAACATTCCTAAGGCTATATTCTTGTCGACAGTTTTGTTGATAGCTCTTTATTGTAGCGTTGCTTATGTAACCGTTAGTGTTGTTAGAGAGGAAGACTTCGTTGCGCGCGCAGGCGCACCTTTGCTTAACTTTGCTGCTGAAAAAATTATGGGTTTGCCGGGAGGTGCCTTAATCGCCATTGCTGGCATGGTTGCGAGCATTGCTTCGTTAAGCACAGCTATAGCGGTTCAGTCATCTATTGCTCGGGGGATGAGTAGAGACGGCTACTTGCCCAAAGTTTTGCTGAAGGTTCATAGGCGCTTTGGAACTCCTCATGTGGCGGTTATCGTAAACTCGATTTTCATTCTGCTGTTCCTTGTCATTGGAGCTGTGGGGTTGGGCTATGCAGCGAGCTTTGCGTCCATTCTCGTATTTGCCTTGGTTAACCTTTCTGTCCTGAGGCTTAGGGAGAAGAGATCGCATCTAGAAAGGCCCTTTAAGGCTCCTTTATATCCCATCACTCCTATAATCGGAATCGCCATGTCTCTTATGCTTCTGGTAGCTCCTGTGCTCCTACAAGGAGATGTTAACGCTGAAAGCGCAATTGTGTGGAGTCTTGGCTTAACGGGTTTGGTTCTGACAACTTATCATCTCAGAATGGTGGGTCTTCATCGGCTGCACGTTGCTTTGGGCGGAATAAGCCTAGGCATGGGTTTCTTCGCGGCGTTGCTTGCTTATCTCATCGAAAAGGGCTTCGAGCCGCCCATACTGCCTCTTGTTCCTCCTTACATCCTTGTTTTCGTGAGCATAGTTTCGATTTTGGCTGGTGTTTTGAACATTGTCGTCGGCATGCGCAAGCTATTTTAATGATCCCATTTCAACGTTTAGTTGTGAGCAGAATGTCAAAGCGGAAGAAAAAAGAAATAGTGGTTGAAGCTCCCGCATTTGGAAACCGAGAGCTGGAGCTTCTTAAAGACACAACAGGGGTTGAGACGCTGGACGTTTTTAAGGCATCAGAGAAAATAGGCAGAGCTTTATCCTTCTTAATGATTCCTGCTGGTGCCTTGCTTTCCCTTCTGACCTTGTATGGGATTTTAATCTCAGCGGAGTTTTCGTTTTCTGACCCTCTCTTTATTGGCGCCCTCGGTTTTCTCGGAGCTATAAACATCTTTTGCGGTCTAATATTATTGGCAAGAAAATAAGTCTGCTACGAAAAGTGTTAAACCAAAATTTTATGGCATCCTTTACTTTGGAAACCTTTGTTTCAGTATGTCTTCTAGCGTTGGTGTACCGATTTCTTGGAGTTCATATTTGGCTCTTGCTGCGGGTTTATTCAACTGCAAAACTCGTCTCAAGTCTATGGGGGTTCCTATGAGAACCACGTCGCATGGTGTCTTGTTAATTGTTTCTTCAAGCTCTTTTATCTGCTCTTTACCGTAGCCTATGGCTGGTAGAACAGCGCCCAGATGAGGGTATTCATCAAATTTTTTCACGATGGAACCAACTGCATACGGGCGAGGGTCCACTATCTCTGTTGCGCCTAGTCTTTCTGCTGCTATTGTTCCAGCTCCATAAGGCATGTTACCATGAGTTAGCGTTGGGCCGTCTTCAACTACGAGAACCCTTTTGCCTTTAATCAGTTCAGGCTTGTCAACCGTTATAGGCGAAGCCGCTTCTATTATGATTGCATTTGGATTCAGCCTCTTCACGTTTTTTCTAACGGTTGCGACGTTCATCGGGTCGGCTGTGTCCACCTTGTTTATCACGACCACATCCGCCATGCGTAGGTTGGTTTCTCCAGGGTGATAGGCTACCTCATGTCCTGGACGGTGAGGGTCTGCTACAACTATGTGGAGGTCTGGCTTGTAAAATGGCATGTCGTTGTTGCCTCCATCCCAGACGATTATGTCTGCTTCCTTCTCTGCTTCTCGCAGAATCTTTTCGTAGTCAACTCCTGCGTAAACAACTATTCCATTGTTGATATGTGGCTCGTATTCTTCGCGTTCTTCGATGGTGCATTCATGTTTGTCTAGGTCCTCATGCGAAGCGAAACGTTGACACACCTGCTTGGCTAAGTCGCCGTAGGGCATGGGATGCCTAACGACCACAACTCTGAAGCCTTTTTCCCTCAATATTTTTGTTACTCTTCTTGAAGTTTGGCTTTTTCCAGAGCCCGTTCTGACAGCACATATGGAAACCACTGGCACTTTAGCCTTCAGCATTGTTGCGAAGGGTCCCATGAGGCGAAAGTCAGCGCCGTTGGCTAAGGCTATGGAGGCTTTATGCATTACATATTCATGTGACACGTCGCTGTAGGAGAAAACCACCTCGTTTACGCCGTGTTTTTTGATTAGTTCTGGCAAATCTTCCTCGGGATAGATGGGTATGCCGTTTGGATATTCTGGACCTGCCAGTTCTAGAGGGTAAGCGCGTTTTTCGATGCCTGGTATCTGTGTGGCTGTGAAGGCTACAACTTCGTACTTTGGATTGTTTCTGTAGTAGACGTTGAAGTTGTGGAAGTCCCGTCCAGCGGCTCCCATAATTATGACTTTGGTCTTTTTTGTCAGAGCCAGTAGTCCTCCTCAGCTAGGTTGGAACAATATTTCATGTCTCTTAATATAAGCCTTAACCGCTATCCGACAACTTCAATCATAGAATCAGCAATATAGTTTATAGGAATCATTTTACGCAACGCAGACACCTTCCGAGGCTAGATAGACACAAAATTGCTTATCACTTTCAGTAACATAACATAATTGGGTGACGTATAAAGATGCCAAGCAAATTTGAAAAGATAAAAGTTGTCGAATCCAAAACTCTCTATAACAAACATGGCAGACATGTCGTTGTAGACGTTTTAGAGTTCGCAGACGGCTCAACGCATGAATGGGTCTACTTCAAAGACCCAAGGGCTAAGTCAGGCGCGGTGGCAGTAGCGGCACTTACCGAAGACAACAAAATTATACTAACAAAGCAGTATAGGCATCCCATGGGCAAAGCAATCTATGACCTTCCAGCAGGCGGAATCCACAAGGGTGAAACACTTATGCAAGCAGCCCTACGAGAGCTAAAAGAGGAAACAGGCTACACTGCAGATAAACTTGAATGGATTGGAAGATTTAGTTGGGCACCTAGCAACATGGCTGGAATAGTTGAAATATTCTTTACGAAAGCCCTCAAGATAAAAGGAAAATTCAACCCAGATGAAATAGTGAACATTGAACTAGTCGATTTTAACAAAGTCTTAAGTAAGGTTTTGAAAGGCGAGTATATAGATTCAGCACTAGTTATAGGAATCCTCTTAATCTCTGCAAAGAGATTACTGAAAAAGTCATAGTTTCTATCCCGCAAACTCCCCTTTCTTTCTGTTTCTGTCGCGCTATGAACATGTTCTTGCGACGTACATCCCTTAGAGCCAGTAGCCTATAGCTAATAGTTTTCACCTACCCCTCCCCCTACTTTTTTTCATGGGCTGTGCGAGGCTTGAAAGGCAGAAGGGAGCACAAGAACACGCCGGATAATCATCATTTTGCGAGAGGTTTTACCTGCTAAAATAGATACCCCCCTATATTTTTTCACGGCAAGGTCTCTTCCAGAGAAGTCGACTGCAAGGGAGTGAACATATTTGGATCCTAATAACGGGCTATGTTGGAATCATAGGGGGTAAGTCGTATTGGTTAAAATTTCACGCAATAGAATGATTCGAATGATTCTTTCCTGTGTACAGAAGCCTCAAGTAGGGACCCCTTGGAGCGTGATGACTGGCGTATTCTTTGAAGTAAACGCGTGAGGGAGCATATTTGGAGCCTAATAGCAACCGAATGTTGAAAACGACCTTTTTTCCAAAGATCAAAAAATAGCGAAAAAATGGACAAGCTACGTAGGGACTCCTTGCAGATTGGTACAAGGATATCCTTGGTAAAGTAGATGAAGGAAAGTTCCAGTCAACTTCTCAGGTAGACCTCCTTGACCATAAAAAAGTGGGGGGTCCTGTTCATGCAACACCCAATGGTTCAAAAAGCCATAAGAGACGCTGTTAAAGAGCTGTGGACGCAGGGAAAAATCCAGAAACCATTAGGCATTCAATAATCTCTGCGAAGAAATTACCCCATTAACGATCTTTTCAGCTGATTTTGTGATGTTTAAACTGTGTATTAGAAGCTACCTATGTGGAACGTCGATGGTTATGTAGAGTATGTTGTTCCCACGGACGAGAATATTCCCGTAGTTTGCGGTTACTTTGTCGTTTATGTGCTCTGAGGCGCCGTTTATGAGAATGTTCATGAATCCGTCGCATTGAACCATTGTGCCCCTGTATTCCACACCGTTCTTCAGGGTTATCATAATGTAAGTGTTCAGGCGTTTCGCCAGAACGTTCAGTGGTTTCTTGCTAGGTTCCATCAAGGCACCGCCAATCAACGCTAATATTGACGGACCCCTCTACATATAAAAGTTTTATGAAACTTATATCACCACATATAGGCTATTGTTGAAAAACTACAGCATAGAAAGTGAGGATGCGATGTGAAGTTGTTTTATCTTCTAAAAGGACATTGAGGTCAATCAATTAATGGGAGAAAAAAGGTAACTCATGGAAAAGATACAAGTCGTGATTCTGGGTGCAGGATATGGCGGGTTATATACAGCCCTAAAACTCGAACATTTATTGAAGAAAAGAAAAGACTGGGAAATATTACTTGTCGACCAAAACGATTATCATCAATTAAAAACGGAGCTTCACGAAGCCGCAGCCGAGAGAAAAACCTTTGAGGCTATAACTATCCCTTTTAGAAACCTTCTCAAACATAAACGAATAAACTTGATGCAAGCAAGGGCAACACACATAGATTTTGCCAAGAAAACCGTGGTGACCACTCAAGGAAAGGTTAAGTATGACAGACTTGTCATCGCCCTAGGCAGTGAAACAGAATTTTTTGGAGTCCCTAGGTTAGAGGAACACGCCTTCACATTAGCGTCAATGGACGATGCTCAACGCATCCGAAGTCATATTCAGAAAATGTTTATGCAATCTGCAAATGAGGCGGATGAGAAAGTTAGGCAGACTGCACTTACCTTTGTTGTTGGTGGTGGAGGCTTTACAGGTGTTGAGTTAGCAACCGAACTGGCTGATTACATAGCGAAGCTTGCCAAAGAAGTGGATATAGGCAAAGACGAGCCTCGTTTGATTATTGTGGAGGCTGGGGGCAGTATCCTCCCAGGTTTTGATGTTAAACTTGTTAACCGAGCTTTTCGTGTCTTAAAATCAAGAGGTACAAAGTTACTGCTTAAAACGCCCGTAGTGGCATTCGACGGCAACACTATTCAGCTCAAAACCAACCGTGAAATCCAAACTAAAACTTTAATTTGGACTGGAGGAGTACGAGCCAGCGCCTTAGTGGCAAAATCTGAGTTAAAGTGTGGACCACGAGGGCGGGTTGTTGTAAATCCTTTCTTGGAGTCTGTTGATTACGCGGGAGTCTACTTGGTTGGCGACAACTCGTTGGTTTTAGATTCTGCTACTGGTAGACCATTGGCTCCCACGGCGCAGCTAGCCCTACAACAAGCTGAGAACGTTGCCTTCAACATTCATGCTGAGTTAACAGGGAAACGTAGAAAAAGATTTACCCCTAAGGCTGTGGGTCAATTTGTTTCTCTTGGCAGACACGAAGCGGTCGGTTGGGTTTGGGAGTTTAGAGTTTCTGGTTTTCCAGCTTGGTTTTTGAAGCGACTCAGCGTTCTGAGGTACCTCTACTCTATCGGAGGCCTAAAATTAACGATAACTAAACTTCTGCGACTCATTTAGGTGAAGGTATTTATGAAAGCAAACCAAAATTTTACTTCAGAAGGTAATCTGATGGCGAAGACTGCAACCTTGTTTGAAAAATGCCCCTTGTGTGGTGAAGGAACAATAAACGTTGTTACAAGGAAAACGTTCGTCTTTTCCAGACTGGAGATTCAGGCTTGCCCCGTATGCTCGGCTGAGTTTGCCGCGAAAGGTGAAGATAACTATCAGCTTTTGTATTGTGAGCCTCGTAAGGTTGTTGGCAAAAAGGCACATGGTCAATGTGGCTGTCGAGAACGCATATACCGTGGATGCTATTTGGGCGTAACTTTGCATAAATCCGAATGGGAAAAAATCGCCGAGGGAAGAGAAGCTGAATTCTTCGAAAAATTTCTAGAAATGAGCCAAAAATTTCTTCAAGGATTGTTGCCAACCTATCCAAGTGATACTGCGCCTTTTCCTTTAGAAAGAGGAGAGGTGGTTCATTATGTTTCTTCGCCTGTTTACTTGGATGAACTGCAACCTTCACATGGAGAGCGGGATGATAGCGGCAACTTCATTCTAACTAATAAGCGAATTATTTATGCACGTGAAACAGAAACGATTGTTATCACTCTTGAAAAAATTGAACGTGTTGAAGAAACTCCACCAGGCTTTCTCCTTAAGGAAAAAGATTCTTTTGAACCCCTGTACTTCTTTCCGCCCCTCTACGACCCCGTTTTTGCGGCTGTTAAGGGCGTTATCCGCAATTTTAGAAAGAGCCTATAGGTTTGGGTTCCAAAAATATTTTTGTTTGGGGTCGAATCAGATAGGCGTTTACTTCTCTCTTCCAAAACAACCGTAAGAGTATCCTTCCAACCGTTTTTCTACGCTTGCATCAAAATGTGGATTCTGGATTCATAAATTAGTTAAATAGTAACCCCTCAAAATGCAGAAGCGTGGAGGATAAAACTTGAAAAAGCTTACACCTCAAGCTAAACGTAAACGACTCGAAAAGAAAATCCTGCAAATCTTTCAGGAAGAAATGAAAAAGCTCTCTAAAGACTTACAGAAGATTCTAGCCGACGATTTAGTTACGGCGTTCATCAACAGAATGGCTGTTTTCACCGTGATCCAATCAAAAGCAGAGATTTCCAGCCCTAGAAAACGTACCCTGAATCCATAAATCATTTATATGGAAACAACAAAAGGTATGAAAGGTGGGTTTGTATTGCGTAGATCCAAACTGGAAATGTATGTCGACATCCTAAAAGTTTTGGCCCGCCACGGACCCTTAAAGCTCACACACGTAATGTACAAAGCCAACGTCAACTGCAGCGTTCTGAAAGAATACTTAAACTTCCTCATGGAGCAAAACCTTATCGAGGAAAAAACAGTTGGAAAGAAACGCATAGTCTATGCCATAACCCAAAGAGGACTAACAGTGCTCAAATACTTCAGAGAACTCAAAACAGTTTTGCCCATAGTCGAAGAGGCGCAAGGCAAACGCCTACCCCCATCCCTTTACTAACGAGAAGACCACAACCAAAAAGTCCAAAACTCCTCAAAATTTTTTAATTTCGGTAAGCTTACCTAAAAGCCCCTTTTCCTCCTGTAAAAAATAAATCGGTTTCCGAAATATTCCAGACGCCAAAATCTTTCCCCGCTGAAACATGCCTTATTAGCATTTTAACTAACTAATAATAATGGTGAAAACTTTTGCTTGAGGACCTCACAGTAATAGCCGCCAGAACACTGGTCCAGTTCTTCTGGCTTATAATACTCTTCATTCTAATCTTCGGCACCATATGGGTAAAATCTAGCCCCCGCAAAAGAGAACACTAACTTCATTTTAAACTATGCAAAACACGCCGAAGTCACAGTATTTTCTATGTTTTTGCAGCATTCGTCCAAAGTATTGCGAATATAGAGAAGTGTATCGTAAGACTTAATAGAATCTATAACCCTACATTTCTGTAGATGTGTCAAACAAACAGGGAGATTCAAGTCTTTGACAGTTCAAAGGTTAAAAGGCACTCAAACGCGGTTGCTGCAAAAAATTAAGGAAAGTCTGGACCGTCTTAATGAGAAAATGGAAGTTATCATTGAACTACAGAAGCATAGTTCTAAAGTGAATCCGGAAATCCCCGATGTTTTAGATGTGATGACGCTTCTTTCTCTGCCTGACCACCTCAGGAAGACTGCCATAACCCTTTGCAAGCTTGAGCAAGCTACAGCGGAAGAGGTGGCTGAGCAAACAAGGCGAGCGAGGGCTGTTGAAAGCAGCTATCTTAACCAGCTTGTTCTGATGGGCTACTTGAAAAAGGAGAGGAGAGGCCGAAAAGCCTACTTTTACGTTGACAAAGAAGAAGGGAACAAAGCATGGCAAAAATCATAGCGGTTCATTCCTATAAGGGTGGAACCGGCAAGACTCTGCTCTCTCTAAACTTAGCGGTATTGTACGCTAACAGAGGCAAGAATATTTGTCTTTTGGACCTAGACTTTCGAGCTCCAAGTCTTCAATCCATACTTAAAGTTAAAAATGCTGAATATTGGGTAAACGACTATCTCAACGGAGTCTGCGACATAAAGAAGGTTTTGGTTGACCTCTCTAAAACCCATGCTAAGCGGGGTAGTCTCATCATCGGATTCGCCAATCCCAGCACTGAAGCCATCCGCGAGATGAGCGCCAAAGACAGAAAATGGGAAATGAAAGCATTAGGACGCCTTCTGTCGCTTAAGAATTCACTTCTAAACGACATGCACATCGACTACACCATCTTTGACACAAGCCCTGGACTGCAATATTCATCTATAAACGCCATTGTCAGCGCCGACCTCGTGCTTGTAGTCAGCGGCATGGACATATCAGACATAGAAGGAACGCAGAGAATGATAGAAGAACTCTACGACCTCTTCGAGAAAAAAACAGGCTTAATAATGAACAAAGTATTCGCCGACTTCCTCTCATCAAAAGGCCACCGACAAGAATTGGCCAAAAAACTCATGAACAACTCCAATCTACCAATAATAGATATGATCCCATGCTTCTGCGACATACTCCGAACTGGAGGAACAGTTCTCTTCGCCAACGAAAACCCAGACCACCCATTCATCAAAATATTAAACAGAGTAGCCACAACAATCGAAAAACTCTAACTTGCAACACCACTTTTCTTCAAATACTTTTCCCTAAGCTTCTTCGCAGTCTCTGCATAACTTCGCAACTTTCTAAGCTGGATCTTTTTCTCTGGCAAGGTTTCAGGAGCATACATCAAAGGCAAAACAGCCAAAAACAAGAAAAAGCTAGCCAAAGAAAATGACGCGGAAACAGGGATTAATTCAACATATGGTGCAGCTATTATTCCTATATAGCTTGAAATAAGAAACGGTAATTCCCCAAAAAAATAGTGTTTATCTTTAACTCGGTTCCCAGCAAGTTCTCCCCATATGATCATGAAAAACGTTAGCGCAAATATCCCCCACGCAACACCATCTACAGCAATGTAAAAGTACCATGAAATTATCGTGTTTGGGAAAAGGCCGAGTGCTGCATACCCGATGCCTAACATAACGTAGCCAAAGATAACTACGCGCTTTCGACCAACCATATCAGAAAACAATCCACCTACTAAAGCAACAACGCTACCGATGCCGAATTCCGCTATTGGAACGAAGTAGGAGAAATCCGTTCCAAAAAAGTTTCTAAGGATAGGGGCTTCTAAATAATTTATGAGACAAAACATGATCCATGGGACCAGATATAGCGCAAAGGAGCGCTCACCTAGTATAGTTCTATATGAAACACCCACTTCTTTATTTGTAGTTTTCTGCTGTGGTTTAATAAGAGTGAAAGCAATCCAGCCAATTCCTCTCCACAAGGTGAGAATCATTGTGTTTACGATTAAAGGGAACAAAGTGGTTAGTAGTCCCATCAAAAAGATACCGAGCCCTGCTACGCAATATGTGAATCCCCCAAGTCGTCCTCTTTGTTCTACAACACCATAATCTGCAAAATACGCTAAGCAAGAGGGAAAACCTAACCCTAGAGAGATTCCTAAAACGAATGCTATTAGGAAGAGGAGTGCTTGATTACTTCTTTCTAAAGCAGTCATCAATACGGATGCAACTATGCCGATAAGCATCCATAGAGATAGTAAAGTGCTGCGGCTTACAAGTTTATTCACTATAACTGTGCCAATTATCGCAAATCCTATAACCGCTGCATAATGAATGCTAAAGGTCGCCAATAGGGTAGTGTACTCTATTGGAAGATCGTTCACAGTATTCACGAAAAGAACATACAATGGAAAATACCATGAAAAAGCATTAACCACTACAATAAAAACCGCAAGAAATTCTCTTTGTGCAAGACTATTAATTAACGAGTATTTACTAACCATTCCTGCACAACTCATCCTTTTTAGTGATAACGTAAGACAGATAAAACATTTGGTAACTGATTCATTGTAGATGTGTACAAATACGATGTGGAGAATACAATGACGGCGGCAATATCTTCCGAAAGCGAAAATGATCCAAAAAAGTTTGTTAGTACATCAAAAATTTATTTGTAGATGTGTACAACAAGCCTTTTAAGTGAAGTGCTGTACAAAAATACAATTTGGGAGAAAGAGTATGAAGAAAAAAACTGTTAAAAGTCCCGTGAAAAGACCTAAACCCATCCGGTTCAACTGGATATAAGAACTATAACACGCTGGTTTTGCTTCGTTATAGATCTTCAAGTGCTCCTTGGATGAGTAGTGTAAAACAAGATTTTATTCGTTGATTTTGTACTTCGGAAATACTCTGCAAAGCTTCTTTTGCCAGATGTTGCATTTGCTTTCTAAAGCCTTTCACCGTTTTCGCTTCGAAGACTATATTAACTATTTTTTCAGCGTCTCCGCTGGAGATTCTCGATTTTGAGAGAATATTTAGTATCGTTTCCTTCGCATGTGGATTTTTGAAGGCGTACAAAATTGGAAGCGGTAAACACTCGTTCTTCATACGATTGCGGAGTTCTTCAGGTTCAAAAACATCTATAAATTCTTCTCTTAATGTAACTAAGGTCCCTAGAATCTTTCCATATTTTCCTAAGGTCCTAATCTCTGCAGCAGATCCTCTTCCAAAAATAGCACCTATTTGTGCATGCACAGCAATATTTGACGCCTTCATTTCCAAAACGTGTAAGTACTTAGCGGGTATAACATCAAATTTTCCTCTAAGATCAATTTCTAGTAAGTGAGCGTTTCCGACTTCAAAGAAATTATTCTCGATTGTGTTAATAATTGCTCTCATGGTTTCTGGAGGGAAACTTTCTCCATATCTATAAAGAAGTGTAAACCCCTTCAGCAAGACAGCATCCCCAATAAGGAGAGCTATATCTTTGCCGAACTTGCCAAAAATTGTTGGTCGACCATTCTTTATCTTTGATTGATCAACAATGTCATCATGTATATCCATTGCGGCTGTTAGCAATAGCGTAACAACCTGCATTGGGCGCGCTTCGTCTGGGTTTCCCCCAACAGCTTCGCAAGCAAGAGAGAGAATTCCAGGATGTGTAATGTCGTCCCAATTTGCGGCATAGTATTCCAGAGCCTTACGAGCCTTCCCTCCCTCTAGATTCATCGTTAAAATTTGTTTTCGCGCTATCTGAAGTGCTTTTATACTTCTTTTTCTGAGGATATTCGACACTTTATTCATAAGCTTTTCATTTTTGAGAGCCTTTTCCGCTTTCTTTCGTTTCATTTGTTTTTCTCCTTTCTTTTTGTTTTGGGTTTTTGTAGTTGTTGTTTTAGGAAGTTTTGGTACGTTTCGATGAGTTGTGTGCCTTTTGGGGTGATTTGGTAGACTTTTCTTATGCGTCCTTTTTGGAGTTCTTGTTTGCCTTTGATGAAGCCGTTTGCTTCCAGAGCGTTAAGTAGAGGGTAAAGTGCGCCGTGTCTGAGTTTGATTTGGTAGAGAGCCTCTGTTTTTTTGAGGATTTTATAACCCCATATGGGTTCGTTTTGGATGAGTTTAAGAACAAGCATGTCCAGAAAGCTCTTAACGAATCGGCGTTTCATGTCTCTGATGAAAGCTTCGTTCAAGTTTATGTCTTCCATCGTTTTTACCCAGGGTTATGTTTTAATGGTATTGTTGGTGGTTTCGGTTTATTTAAATTATCTAAAAGTTGGTTTATGCTTTAGTATGCTTTTTTATGCTTTAGGTACGCGCATACCCTTATATCGTTGTTTAGTGTCTATAAAGACTTGATATGTCCGAAAAGGGACATATTGTATATGTGTAGAACCGAAAAACCGTCTAACAAAAATACGGGTGGAAAATATGAACCATAAAGCACGGGAAGTCCAAATTAAACTCATGAGAGGACTTCTAGACCTCGTGGTTCTCCAGTACCTAAGAGCACACCCCGTGCACGGCTACAAGATAATCGCCAGCCTACGAAAAAACTTCGGCGTATACTTCGGACCAAGCACCATCTACCCACTTCTCTCAACACTCGAAGGAAACGGCTACATCAAAAGCCACTGGGACCTACAAAACGAACGACCCAGAAAAGTCTATAACATAACACCGCAAGGCTTGGACCTACTCGCCTGCACAGAGGAATCACTGACTCACATTTACAGAAAACTTTCAATAGGCAAAATAGGAATCAATGGCAACCATCTAGGCTTAATAGCGAAAGACAAGAGAAAACTATTGGCAAAAACCCGGCTCCCAAAATAGCCCCCCAATCTTCAAACCTTGATTAAGCCTTCAACAAGGGTGGCGCTTAGCAGAGAGGAAATTAAGCCTCTAATATACCCTACTCAAAATTTTCTCCTAAACTCAAAAGACAATCACTGAAACGCCTCATGTTCTAACATTTTGACAGCATTATTTATCAAATCTGGCGTCATCTAGGATTCTGCAGGTGATGCTCTTGAAAGAAGCAGACATTCTGATTCGTAACAGTACCATTCTTCCTATGAATGGAAAAGGAATTACTGAGAAGGGTTTCATAGCAGTAAAGGATGGAAAAATCAGCCAAATAGGAAAAGCGACCAAGGATTTTTCCATAAAGGCGAAAAGAACATTAGATGGAAAAGGAAAGGTGGCTTTACCGGGACTAGTCAACTGTCACACTCACGTTGCCATGACTCTTTTCCGCGGAATTGCAGAAGACAAACCCTTCGATGAGTGGTGGAGAGAAGCCATATGGCCTTT
>JRER01000714.1_pt1 | contig 17837 bp, 22 predicted proteins | sample 210161 | NCBI WGS metagenome assembly JRER01 (sample SAMN03019618, study PRJNA260268) | marine sediment metagenome | biome: Marine; feature: Sediment; material: Clay; isolation source: clay from marine sediments 136 meters below sea floor depth collected from... | place: New Zealand: Canterbury...
AACTTCTCGATTAAATGCGGCAAAAACTGCGAAGATTTATCATCATGTCCTGATAAGTCAGGGCACTCGCTAATTTCTTATGTGATTGTTGATAGTCTGCGGATGAAGGTTTTTAGTCCGAACTCGATCCACACAATTATTCCTGTGGTTGCGAACCAAGCTGCTATTGCTTCTTGGGTCCAGCCTAACGCATAAGCGAGGTAGCCGCTGATCGCGCCTACTATGCGCGCGGGCAACGAAGAGACAAATTTGAACACGTAACGCAAAATTCTGCACTTTCAAACTCAGGCGGTGATTAATCAGCATACCTTCTGTGCGCCTTGGAAGAATCTTGAAAATTTTTCCGTGACGAGGTTTCTAATCCGTTGGCGATTCGTGCGTTCCATACCTTTTCAGATTTTGCGGTTAACGTACCTTCTATGTCACATTTGCCTTTAAATGGGTTAAGGCTTTGATGTGTACGATGGGAAATTGAGTGAACCGAGTATAGTATATAGTACGTGTTTCACTCTGTTTTCTGTAGTACATGCGCGCGCGCAAAGCCAAGCTTTTCAAGGAAAAAGCTGAGACGAGGTAGACCCCATAGACTACTTCATTGAGGGTAACGTTTTCTTATGCAAAGATTTAGTCACTAGAAAACTGAAGGGGGAATTAGAGGCCGTCAGCGTAACTCTGATTTAACTCGACAAAAATGTCTCGGTAACTCAGTGCTTGAAATATTCATCATTTCGCCATCTTGGCAATCAGAGTAACTCTGAGACATCATCGCTTTTTTTATGATAAATCAGGTATTTAGGTTTTGTTCTCTGGTTTGAACTTGTATTCCGTTTTGAGGTTTTACCCAAGGATGGCTCAGCTCGTTCTTTAGAAATTGAAGCTCTTGTAGAAGCAGTAGTTCGTCGTGCCATAGGCTGTTTAATTCGTACATTTCTGGCTTTAATCTCTTTATTTTTTCTCAGATAACGGAGTTTGTCTAAAATACGCCTTATGTTTCGCATAAGTGAATGCTCATATTTTATTGAAGGCTTATGGGTTCACTCTCCAAAGCTGAAATAAAATTCTTGAAGGGAGAACTGCAGCCGAGTGAAGGCTACCGCCGAGTGTTGCTTCACCGCATCCGAAAGAAAAAGGAGCAAATGCGGGAAGAGCTTAAACTAGTCGAGCGATTCTTTGAAACACAATAACAGAATTTTCATGAAGGACCGTTGTGGCCTGTTGCGCGCCAGTGTGGTTTTCTTTTTAACAGTAAATCGAGGGAAGCCTTGGTGCATATTAAAACGTTTAAGACGTATAATCCGAGGATGCATGGCAAATATTTGACGCCCCAACGCAGTTTTTTCTCCATGTATAGACCAACAATGATTTCAGAAATAGGAGCCATGTTTCCAACTGTAATGTAAGCAATTGAAAGCCACAATGGCAGAAAAATTGATTGCCCCTGCAGAAAAGCAGCTGCGCTGAGGAGCCAACTGAAAGCGATAAGCACCGGTAGAAAATACAACTGTAAAACGAGGAATCCATCTATTTTTTCTCGTAAACGCAGAAACGGGCTTCTTAGCACTGAAAAGCTGTATTTAAAAGCGCATTGCTGATGTCCGTAGGACCAGCGGTAGCGTTGCCTCCAATACCTTCTCAAGCTGTCAACGGCTTCTTCGTAACTCAAAACATGAGGCTCATATTGAATTTTATAGCCAGCCAGATACATGCGAAATGTTAACTCAGTATCTTCAGCCAACATGCAGGGATCGAAACCGCCAAGCTTGTTGAGCACTCTTCGTTTGATGGCACAGTTTGTGCCGCCTATTTGTAAAGTCAGCCCCAAGACATATCGTGCGTGAAGGTTAACACGATAACTTGCCAATCTTTCAAGTATCACGGTGTTTTGAAGCCAGTTTCCACGAAACGGCAGAATATAGCCTTGCACAGCCGCATGTTTCGGAGTTTTGAATGACCTAAACATGCGTAAAGAGTTCCATTCTGGCATGTAATCGGCATCGTAAAACAACACGAGGTCTCCGTTCAACCGTGGCAAAACACTGTTCAAGGCTGCAGGCTTGCCATGTAGATTTTCCTCTCTTCTATAAACGTGGAAATCTGAAAAGCCATACTTCTGCTTTGCTGTCTCCAATATTTCAGCTGTCCTATCGGTGCTCGCATCATCAATGATGTGAATCCGTGAACCTGGATATCGAATTTGAAACTCCAGGAAGCGCTGAAGAAGCCTATCGATAACGTTTTCTTCGTTGTGGCATGGAACCACAAAATCTCTTGCGCCTCGGAGACGCTTAACATCACTTTTTTGCGACCGCCCTGTTTCCAGTAAGACAGCAAAGCAAAACATTAGGTGCCGGGCTGCATAAACCGTGAAGATCAATGTCAGAACAAAAAAGAGAGTATTAAGTACAAATGAAAGCTGCATCGATATTTTCTCCTCGCAGTATTCAAGATAAAAGGCGATTTGCCAAGATTTCGCATATTACATTGAGGCATATTCCGCACAGCCACTCATCTAATTCGGGGCAGTAAACACATCTCTCACGTTATGGCAACGGTCACATTTAACGACAGAAAAAAGGGGAGTTTTCAGCTTTATCGATGTCATACTTAACCACTCGTCCAAGCTGTTATATTCAAAGCGAAGGTTAAGGCGCCTCTCGGGCAATCAGGCGTAAGCGTTAAGTTAAGTTGTAGCGGCATTGATTGGCCTACTTGAAGTGCTGTACCGGTATGGTTCCATGTTACGCTGCCATAGATCTCCGCCAAGTTGCTTTCTAACTCGAGATTCGTAAAGTAATCCCCTGTGTTCTCAACTATGATGTCGTAAAGGCTTGTTTCTCCAGCGATGACGTTGCCAAAGTTGATGGTTGTTATGGCTGTTATGCCGTCGGTTTCCCATACTGAGAGCTCATAAGCCGTCACTGTTACGTTGCCTTGAATAGGATAACGATACCGCACAAACATCGCGGCGGCTACAAGAGATACAGTCAGCAGAAGAGGCAAGACAAGGGCTAACACAAGCTTTTTGTTTTGTATTTTTTCCACCTCCGGAAGGATTACATGATAATGTATGGCTATGCCATACTAAACCTTATTTTACCTTCATAAAACATATTTAAAACTTTGCTCAACCCAACAAGCATGCCCAAAACAAAGATCACTATTACCGTCTCGCCAGAAACGCTGAAACAAATAGACAAATTCATTAAAGAAGGCAGATATAGAAACAGGAGCCATGCTTTTGAGTATGCTGTCTTGGCACTGCTCAAAAAGAGACAATGAAAGCTTAATCTATATTTCAAATCATTCTTTTAGTGTCAGTTTAAAAGTTTCTGGCTTTTACAGAATCACAAAGGAGCTCCTTACGAAATGAGGCTTAGTATAAGAGAGATCCGAAGAAAATTAGTGGAAAAGGCAAGAAAGACCGGCGGATATTGGAAGAGGTACAATGAACTGCATCCCATTATACGTGTGGATACTGTCTTGAAAAAAGAAAAGCCTATGCAAAATTTAGCGAAAGCTATTGAAGAAGAGAGTAAACCTCGGTCTCTACGTGAGCCTCGAACTTTACATGAAAAAATGAGGGCTAAACGCTGGGGTTTACCATGAAATTTCGAGTTGAAGGCTTAGACGTTGAGATTGGCTTTGCTGAGGACATCAAGCTAAACGGGTAAAGGTCGGCGGTCTCCTACAATTCAAGTGCAAATGTGGTTTCGAAACCATCAAAATCCGTGCGCGCGCCGTCAATCTCCACTATCTCTGACGCTTTAGGCATAATGATTTGTTTCCAATCCACGGAAACATTGTTTATTTTCAGCCATCGCCGAACTCCCCAAGTAAAGCCGCGCGCTGATTTGTGAGCATATCTTTCAAGCAACCAATCAATAAATTTGTCAACAGTCTCCTGAACATCGATTCCATTATTCCTTATCGTGGCTAAGGCTTCCTCTGGATCTTTCAGCCCAAGAAACTTAACGAAACGGCGAACGCCATTAATATAATACTCCACTGTCGCCTCGGAACCTAATCTCCGTTTGCCTGTGATCGTCTTATACATTTTTTCAATCGAAGGATACTTCAGCCGTTCCCTTGCTACACGCCGCATCTTGCGGACATAAGATTCGCTCATTTTTGTTTTTCTTAACTCTGATTCAATCATCATCTCATGCAATTTTTAGTCTCATTCGGCCAAGAACAACTCTTCTAACAGTGAAAGATAAATCTTTTTAATGCATATTTAGAATCGGTGAAAAATTTTGAGAGTGGTCGCCGCAGATTCAGGCGCAGCAATTCTTAACAATACTTTTGAGCCTTTACAAGTGGTAGCTGTAAGCGCTGTTTTAGTGGAGCCTCCCTACACGAGGGTTAGTTACTGTTTGGCTGAGCCTATCTTCGCCGAGGTGGAAACAGGACATTTGCTGGTTGTTCACGAGCTGGAATTGTGTTGGAATCTTCTAAAGGAGGTAAAGGCTGACGTTGTTCATTTAGACATGTCCTTTAGAGGCATAAGCCTAGAAGAGCTCTCGGTTGTTAATCTTTCTCAAATGCGTATCTCACGCAAAGCAAGGAGGCATGTTCTTAAGATTCTCCCAAAGATAAGGAAAATAGCTGCTGACATTAGACGCGTTTACGGCATTGAAGTTTTAGCCATAGGAAAAGAAAGCGTTCCTGTGAGAATTGCAGAGTTGACTTCTGGCGCCTATGCAGTGCTCCACTCGGCGGAAAGGGCGGTTCAACAAGCAAGCATGGTGAGGCTGGGCTTACCCGCAAGATGCAACGCAAAAATCGCTGAGACCAGCGTTACATTGCAGTCTTTGATACCTGTAGAACACGACATCACTGGCTCCGCAAAAGACGAGAAAGGAGTTTTGAAAAAAGTTGAGATCAAGGAGATGCTTAATCCTTGTGCCCGAGGCTTTCGAGTTTTGGAGATAATTCCGAGAAAGAAATCTTAGCTTTTGCGTTTCCTAACCTTCACAATTTCAAGGCTCATATCGAGCGCTTTTGCGCTGTCGGTTATTTCTCCCAGGCTTATGATGTCAACACCAACCGCTGCGAATTCTAATATGTTTTTTACGGTGATTCCACCGCTTGACTCAACCAAAACCTTGTTTCGAAGTCCCTTCTTCTTGAACAATTCTACCGTTTTCTTTGCTTGTTGGGGAGTGAAGTTGTCAAGCATAACGATGTCAACGCTTGCTTTAACCGCTTCTAAAGCATCTTCTACCGTGGATACTTCAACCTCAACCTTCTTAGAAAAAGAAACGGCTTCCCTAACTCTTTTCACCGTTGTGCTGATGTCGCCGATAATTGCGAGGTGATTGTCTTTTATCAGAATCATGTCGTCTAGATGAAGCCTATGAGTGTCGCCTCCGCCGATCATCACCGCTCTTTTATCAAAGTAGGAAAGTCCAGGCGCCACTTTCCGAGTGCATGCCACCCGAGTTTTATAGCCAGCCTTACGAGCTTTTTTCACAAGTCTGCTGGTTAAAGTGGCTATTCCACTCATTCTAGACAGCAGATTGAGCAGTGTTCTCTCAATTGAAAGCAAGGTTCGAGCGTCTCCAACAATCTTTAGTATGACTGTCTTTTGCTTCACTTCTGAACCGTCAGATAAAAGCGGGTTGGCTTGAAGCCCGAAGCTTTCTAGAAAAACTAAGGCTTCTTCAATTCCAGCAATCACTCCAGGCTCTTTTACCAGAATTTTTGCTTCCACAATTGTTCCAGACGGTATAGTGAGCAATGTTGTTATGTCGCCTTGACCCACATCTTCCTCTACAAACCTGCGAAACTTTTCCTCCAGAACTTTTTTAGGAATCACATGGTTTCCCGCCGATTTCTTTAAACTTAACCTCGCCTTTTGGGGATTTCTCCTCAAAAATTATGGCTTGAAACGTGTAGATTTTTGTTCCGTCAAGCAGCCAAGAGTCTGGGGGCAAACCAGCCTTGATGCAGCATTGACAGAGAAAGGTTTCTTCGTCCCATTTCCATTCAACCGGCACCTGAGGAAGCAGCAGGCCTTTGCAGAAGCTTCTTTCCACTATTAGTCCGTCTCGTCCAACCTTGATCTTTGAACAGTACTTCTTTGGATTCTGTACTTCAACTTGCTGAGGCGGTGTAAGCACGCTTACTTCGAATACGACATGGTTAAGTTCGTTAAGCGACATGGGTGGAAAACGTGGGTCTTGGGTTGCCGAACTTATAGCCGATTCAATAACCGCTTGGACAAGCAGTGTGGTTGGGTAAGGAAAGCCGATGCAGCCTCTCAGTTCTTTCTCTTCATGGCTAACCTTGTTGATGGTAACAAAAACTCCGCAACGCTCCTTCAGTTTTGGTGATACATTGGCAGGTAGAGTCAAGACTTTTCCGTTTTTTAGATAGTTTTCCACAGCCCTACGTGCAAGTTTGACAAGAAACTTTCCTTCTTCAAGGGTTAACTGAAACTGCATAAAGTTGCCTCTGCTAACCGAAATTGAACTATAGTTATTAAGACTTCGGACTTAGGCTTATTATTCTTATCGAAATCAAAAGTAAAGTAGCCTTTGCTGAAGATGTCAGAATTTTATGGATTCTTCTTGCATTCCCTCTTTTGTAATGACCATAAGGTCCACGCCGTCTCCGCTCATCACGTCTCGGCTTATCGCAGACTTTATAGCCCTTATCACGAGGTCTTTTGCTTCGCTTGTGCCCATTCCATCCTTATATTCCTGCTCTAAAACGCCAACAGCAATCGCTGCTCCAGAGCCCACAGCCGCGTACTTGTCGGGTATAAGCGAACCCAAAACGTCAAGCACATAGAGCGAAGGCCCTTCGTCATCCATACCAGCAACGACGGTTTGAGTTATCAACGGAACCAACCGTCGACCAAAGAGAAGGTTGGACATAACCTTGGCAGCCGACCTCACAGACATCGGACGACCAGCATCCATACGGAACAAACTCGCGTAGGCTTCAACTTCACGCACAAGAATCTGCATGTCCGAAACCAAACCCGCACAAGCGGCGCCAATGTGGTCTGCAAGCCTAAAAACCTTCTTGCCAACTCGGCTCATCACCATATAGCCGTAAGAAACTCTCTTCTCAGAGGCGAGAACTACTCCGTCGGAACAAACCAAACCTATGGTAGTGGCGCCTGGGACAAAAAGATAAGGCGGCTGTTGCGCTTTCTCCAAAGTCATGTTCCTCCTAGTTTCAAGCATTATACACTGGGAGACTATTAAACTTAATTATCAGCCTTTAAAGTTTAACGTCTTGAGATGGCATGGCTTTGCTGATAAAGGTTATATGAGGAATCTAAAATGTTAAGGGTAAACGAGGAGTTTGCATGATTCATATTTACTGCAAAAATATGGATGAGATGTGGTTTGCAGCCGCTATCAGAAACGAAGTGATAATCGCCACAACCTTCGCGCCAAACGAAAACGACGCTTTAAAGTATCTGTTAGAAAGCCTGCCCTACAACATGCCCTTTCAGATTGCTGAGAAATCAACAAAATTTTCTAAGAAGGTGTTATCAGCTTTAAAATCAATTTTTGATGGAAAAAACGCCTCTTCTAAGATCGAGTTAGAGATGAAACACTTGTCTGATTATGCCCAGAAAGTGCTCAAATGCGTCTCTTCGGTTCCAGTTGGCTACGTAACCACCTACGGCGAAGTGGCAAAGACCATGGGCGGCAGTCCTCGAGCTGTAGGACGAGTTATGGCAACCAATCCCTTTCCGCCTCTTGTTCCATGCCACCGTGTTGTGCGGTCGGATTTCACTTTGGGAGGCTTTGGACTTGGCATAGCGGCGAAGTGGGAGATTCTTCAAAGAGAAAATCGAGGCTACTCGCGGAGCATGAAACTCAAAGTGAATGGCAAAAGCTTATCTTTATTCCCAATCAATTTCCTTCGAAAAGACTGAAAATAGCGTTAGGTCTTGAATGGAGAAAACTTGTTATGGTGAAACGCGGTCTCTTCGTTGGTAGGTTTCAGCCAATCCATAAGGGTCATGTAAAAGCCATAAAAGACATTCTCAAAAAAGTAGACGAACTAGTAATCGTAATCGGCAGTGCCCAGTATAGCCACAGAGCAGATAATCCCTTCACAGTAGGCGAACGCATAACAATGATACGCAGAGCCCTAGAAGACGAAGGCATCATCTTAGCGCGTTGCTGGATTATACCCGTGCCCGACGTTCACATACACATGATTTGGGTTGCCGAAGTCACGGGCTACACGCCGAGATTTGACATCGTATTCACAAACGAGCCTCTCACACGAAGACTGCTCATTGAAGCCGGCTTCAAAGTTAAGCCTGTGCCTTTCTATAAGCGAAAAATCTATTCAGCCACAGAAATCCGAGAGCGCATGCTGAACAACAAAAGCTGGGAAGAGCTGGTTCCAGAAAGCGCGGCGCAATTTATCAAGGAAATCAAGGGCATAGAAAGAATTCAAGACCTAGCTAAAACCGACAAGGTTTAAAGCCGGCAAGAGTTAAGAAAGCGACACTTGAACAGTTTCTCCGATTCCCACTCTAAACCTTCTTGCCGCGTTGCCCTGATTAACGGAAATCTCAAGAAAATTGTGGCTTCCTATTATGGCTAGGGGCTGCTTGGCTTTGACCTCGCCATAGGCTGTGCAAAGTTTCAGCTTTATCATGTCTTCTTTAAGCTTGACATGGAGCATGTCGCCCTCTTTTATGCCAATTTTCTCCAGTTCCTTCATAGAGACGTTTGTAATGACATTGCCAAAGTCGTCTATATGTATGACTTCTCCCGACAACACATTTTTGCTTAAACCTGGCTCCGCAAATTTAGGAACCACGTAATCACTGATTTCTGGACCGAATTCTGACGGAGCAAGACCCCTTGCTAGGTGGGCTGCGGTTGGAGCGAATATGTCTCTTCCATGGAAGGTTCTGGAGACTTGTGGCAGCATGTATTGTTTGTTTGTAACCTGATAAACATGACCTATACCTTGTCTTTGCGCCGAAAGCATGAGAAGCCCGTTGTCAGGTCCAACATAAAATGCACGCTTGGTCACTACGAGGATAGGACGCCTCTTTGTTCCCACACCTGGGTCTACAACAGCCACATGAATAGTTTCTTTTGGAAAATATGGCGCAGCAGAAGCCAGCACAAAAGCGCCCATTCGGATGTTAAACTTTTCAATCTCATGGCTTACATCAACTATACGCGCTTCGGGGCAAATAGAAAAAACCACCGCTTTCATCTCCGCCACATAAGGGTCTTTCAAACCGAAATCAGAGAGCAACGAAATAACTGCCATGTTTACTCCCCATAAGATTTAATAAAAGGGTGATTTTATGCTTAAATCTACCCCTTAAAGCGGAGAAGTCTCAACTTGAAAGAAGAAAGACAACTCATAATGTTGCCTGGACCAACCAACGTTCCCGACCGCGTTATGCGAGCCATGATGAAACCCATAATCAACCACAGAGGACCAGAATTTGAAATGCTATACGACAGCATCACGAAAAATCTAAAACACGTTTTCCAAACCAAAAATGAAGCCTTTGTTTTAACTTCTTCCGGCACTGGCAGTATAGAATGCGCCGTTAGCAATGTGGTAAACTCTGGCGACAAGGTTGTTGTTCCAGTTTTCGGCTTTTTCAGCGAGAGAGTAAAAGAACAGGCAGTTCGCCGAGGCGCAAAAATCATTGAAGTTCCAATAGAATGGGGCGACGCACCTACAGCAGAGCAAATAGAACAAGTCATAAAAAGAGAAGGCAACGTCAAGGCTGTAGTCCTCGTCTACAATGAAACCTCCACTGGCGCAACCATACGCGACCTGCCCAAAATTGGAAAGATAACAGAAGAGAACAATGTTCTCTTGATTGTTGACGCCATTTCCATTCTTGGAGGAGACAAGCTGCCAGTTGACGACTGGAACATCGACGTCTGCGTCGCTGGAAGCCAGAAATGCCTGGCATGTCCGCCAGGTGTAGCGGTTGTTTCAGTTAGCGACAAAGCTTGGGAAGCCACAAAGAAAAACAACACCCGACCCTACTATTTCGATTTGATAAGAGCCCGAGAGTTAGGCGCTAAAAAGGCAACTCCGTCCACACCTGCGTTGCCAGTTTTCTACGCTTTAGACGAAGCCCTAAGAATTATTCGAGAAGAAGGTTTAGAAAGCAGGTTTAAACGACATGCAACCTGCGCAAAAGCATTTTACAATGGATTTGAAGCGTTGAAGTTGACATCTTATCCGAAAAAGGATGTTCGCTCTAACACAGTAATTGTTGTTAACGTGCCTTCTAAAGTCAATTGCGACAAGTTTAGACAGATTATGCGAGAACGCTACAAGGTGATAATATCTGGCGGCCTGGGTAAACTTGGAGGGCTAATTTTCCGAGTTGGATGCATGGGAATCATCTCAGAAGCAGAGACTCTGGCAACGATTAATGCTTTTGAAAACACCTTGGCTGACTTGAACTTTCCAGTTGACTTCGGAGCTGGGATCGAAGCGGCTCGAAAGGTCTTTCATTCGTAATTCCTAGTATCAAAATAACATAGTTTTAAAGGAGCCTTTGGGCATTTTATGGTTGTCAGATGCTCGTCTCTAGCTATGTGGGAAAACTGTTGCAACAAAGCGAAGTTGTTTCCTTAAAGCGGCTTCTTGAGAAAAAATATGTTGAAATTTTATGTTATCCGCGATATGACTTAAAAGAAGCTGAAAGGCGTCTTCGCGAACTTGAAAAACTCGGCGTTAAAGCGTTGGAATTTGCTGGAGAGAAGAAGGCATTTGATGTATATGTTTTAGGCAAGGGTTACGTCGGCATTGTAGTAGCAGCCTACACGGACGCGGGAAAGGCAGCCCTAAAAATTCGTAGAGTAGACGCCGACCGTGCTGGAATGCAACACGAGGCTGAGATGTTAAAGAGAGCAAACGATGTGGGCGTTGGACCAAAACTACTCGATGTCACTGAAAACTTTCTCCTAATGGAGTTCATTGAGGGAACACGGCTCCCAAAATGGATTGAAACCCCGAAAGGACGGGGAACAAAAGCTAGAATTCACAAAGTTTTGCAGGATATTTTAGAACAATGTTGGCGGCTGGATAGAGTAGGCTTAGACCATGGAGAACTAAGCCGAGCACCCAAGCACATTATCGTCAGTGCTAACAACACGCCTTACATAGTGGATTTCGAAACCGCCAGCATCAACCGAAAAGTCTCTAACGTGACGTCAATCTGCCAATACCTCTTCATAGGAAGCCAACTCGCAAAAACAATGAGAAAGAAGCTGGGAAAGGTTGACACCAGAACATTAATACATGCCTTGAAAGCCTACAAGCAAAAACAGACAAGAGGAAACTTTGAAAAAGTTTTAGTTGCATGTGGCTTAAAGAGTCAACTCAACTAGAGAAAATCAAAATAAGGTTCTTAACGTTGTCACTTAACCTTCTAGAAGCATAAAGCATTAAGTCGAGAGGGATAACGCGTTCCTAACCATAGCTAGGCTGCGGCTCTTTCCTTTCGTTAACAAGAACGCGTACAGTCTGACCTTCATCTTTAGCAGAGATTTTAATATGGCGTTGCTCACCCTGTAATAGGCCACATGCAAAGTCAGCTTTGGGCTTCGCTCAATCAGATTCAGCTTCCAGAGCTTTTCTATGCTTCGAATTTGACGCTCCTGTAATGCCACAATGCTCCAAACATCCATATAGGTCATGAAAACGCCTCTTTTTCAATAGTTGACTGAAATAATATGTGTATGATATCTCAATATATCAGTTGTTACGCTGGCTGAAACGTTCCTTAAACCACAATATATCTAAAAAAGCCCACATCATCGCCGGTCAATGAAAACCTTATTGTAAACATCGTTACGCCTCAACCATAACAAAAGACACAACAAACATGTAAACTAAACTAGTAGGCTCGCTAAACTGTTTCATCTTTTTCTGAGATGTGCGCGCGCGTGGATACCTATCCTTTCTTGAGCGCTTCTTTTTCCTCCTCTAGTGTTAACGCCTCTAAGACAAGGAAGATGTCCCTTCCCTCCTGGACTAGTCGCCAGGTGCGCCCGCCTAGACGGTTCATTTTAGCCAGCTTACGCATGGGCACACTTTCTATGCGGCTTCGAGTTTTAATATAATCTTTGTCGCCTACGCGTTGAACATAACCAGATCTACTAATTTTCATTCTAATTCTTTCCGGCATTTTAAAACCAGCCCAGATATGAATGTACACCTACACTATTTATATCCTTTCGATTAGACAGAACAATAGGCTGGTTAAAATAACTAGGAATTGGGCGAGAAGGCAACGTAGAAGAAGGAATTAGGGCCTTATCTTGATTGGTTCACGCAGAAAATTTAGTGTTTCCTCGTCTAAGGCTTTCATTATTTCTTCGTCGCTTTCTCCGCGTCTGATGTCAACTTTCTTTTCTGTTGGCTCAACATGACTCATGTTAACTCGTCTGCGCTTGACACCGTTTACTTGTTTCGGTCCAGTTGTTAGAAGAAAATTTTTGTCAATAACATCCACGATAATACATTTCTTTCCAGCCTCTCGTCCGGCAATCTTGACACATACTCGTCCTACCTCTATTGCAGGCAATTTGAGACCTCCTGACTCTTGACTAGACGTACTTATCTTTATATTTTACTAATCGAAAAACTGAATGCTGTTACGTTATTTGCGTTGTGGATGAAATTTGGTGACTTTTAAGTACGTATTTATAGCTTCATCGACAACAAGAAGCTCGGTGTCAGATTTTCTTAGCATAAGAGACCGTATATAACCACATAGAAAGCATACAAGACTTTTCACGTGTCTGACACCACCACCATTATATTTTTAAACAATTATACCCAAATAAGTACAAAGAGTGATTTGATTTCGAATAAATTGGAGGTGCTTCGATGAGCAAAGTTGAAGCGAATCCTGAGATTTGTTGCAAGATAGGAAAGGTTTTTGGTAAGCTAAAGGAAGTTAAGCCACGCGAGTGGACCGGTAGAGACTTTCCACAAGAAGTAAATAAAACCAATAGAGAAGCTATGGAGAATGTTGCATCATACTTCTTCTTTTGGTGTGCACAGCAATTCTGTTTTTGGTACAGTATTGGAGAAAAGTACGTAACACCAATGTACGCTGTTAAGAATTGCTGTTTATTAAAGGGGTCAAAATTCTTAGATCCCTGTTTGATTTCAATTTATAGAGAAAATCCTCAATGGTTTAGGGCTAAGAACCAAAAAAGTATAACAAAAAGCGAACCAGAACAAATACTGAGTGATGATCAGGGGATATGTCCATTACCCTTGATGGATGAAAGATTATCAATTTGTCGTGATTCGGCAAGAAAATTAGACAAATTTGGGGGCAGCGTATTAAATCTACTAAAAGCTGCTAGTGGATATTTGATTAGGGATGGTAAAGGATTATTAGAAATACTTGAAGGATTTCGTGGCTATGAAGACAGTCCATTCTACAAAAAATCACTACTCTTCGTGGCAACAATGGTGAACAGGCCAGAAAAATTCTTCAAGATTAAAGATCCAGAGAACATACACGCCATTATAGACTATCATCTACAAAGACTTGCATTGAGGACAGGGGCAATTGAAGTCATAGATCAAAATCTGAAGAGAAAGCTAGAGAACAGATTGTATGTAACAGAGTCCGAGGAGTATGATGTTAGAAAGGCTACGCTGGATGCATTTGACATAATCTGTAAAGAGGCTAAAAAAAGGGAAAAAGATCCATTCGAAGTAGACTATTATGCATGGCGAGCCAGAACATACTGCCCTGAAATGAAAGAACCAGATTGTGATAAATGTTTAATAAAAGATCCTTGTAAGGGAAGAAGTGATCCTTCCTACAAAAGACTGTTCCAACCTGTTTTTGTAACTACAAAATATTAATTTATTTAATAAAATTGACACCTAATTTGTGGTAATGACGATGGCAGTGGAAAATTTATGTCCAATTGAAGATCCCATTCATGATGGAGTTTATTATAATGAAGGTTTGGAGGAAGAGATAATTAACTCCAAATTTATGCAAAGGTTACGTAGGCTTCACCAGCTCCAAACCGTTTATCTTGTTTATCCTGGGGCCGATCACACTCGTTTTCAGCACAGTATTGGGGTAATGCATCTTGCGGGCATGTTTGCTGAACATTTACTACGAGACAAACCAGATAAAGAGCGATATGTAGAAGCAGTAAGGATTGCTGGGCTCCTACATGATGTTGGACATGGACCTTTTAGTCACACTTTTGATGAAGCAGTTATTCACCATGAAAAACGTTTGGCAGATTTGGGGATCCATAGCCATGAAGATGTAGGATTTCTAATAGTCCAGAAAAGTGAAATTGGAATGATATTAGAAAGAAAACGTTTAAAGGAAATAGTTTTAGATTTATTGACTCCAAAAGGAAAGGAAAGCGCCCTCCAACCATTGCTAAAAGCATTACGGCAAACAATACACCATTCTCTTTATCCTGCCGACATCCTTGATTTCATAAAAAGAGATGCCCATTTCACTGGCACAAAAGAATATGACACAGTAAATATTTCTAGGCTTATATTCTGTTCACAAATATCTGATTCAGATATTGCACTTCAAGAAAGGGGCCTCAGTGTTCTTAACTCATATTTTTATGGTAGGTGTCAAATGTTTGATAACGTATATTACCACAGGACTTGTCGGGCAATAGATCACATGGTTTTCGACATGCTCAAAAAGGCTACTAAAACTTTGAACCTAGTTGATAGAATAGTTAGTTGTTATCATTCAAGGTTTAAAGGTTTTCTTGAACTCGATGATTTTAGCCTTTTGTTCATGCTTAAGGGACAAGAAAATGGTGATGCCAAAGAACTTGCCGATAGAATTTTAAGTAGAAGAAATCCCTGGAGAAGGATCGGTGAATGCACTAAGTCTATTTCCGATCCTACATTTGCGTATCTTATGAGCAAAAATCAAAGTAAGTATCAAGAATGGATAAATATCGAGTTTAAGAAGAAAGTAAAGGATGCTATTGGAGAAGAAATACCCTTTTTTGTTGATACACCTTTCATACCGACTTTGCCAGACAGTCCATATACCGAAAAAGGAATTTTAAAATTAATTTCCTTCAGAGGAAAGGTGTACGAGAAAGATATTTCTAAGATACTACTAGATTTTCAAGTTCAACTCAAATGCACCTTTAGAATCTATACTATTGAAAGGATACGAGATAAATATCCCGAATTAGAAAACATAGCAAATAACGTTTTGAGAGACATTGTGGAACGAAGAATAACACCTGACATTTCAATGTAAAGTGTAAATGCCTTTGAATCAGATTGTATGCGCGTTGAATATGTTGAAGAAAGGATAAGGTGTTAACTTTTTTTCTTTATATAAAGACGGTCTATAACTATGCAAAGGGTATTAAAGACTTCTTCCACGTCCAAACTATTTGTATCAAGGACCAAATTGAATGGGGAGAAATCCTCTCCGAGAGTAAATCCGTAACATTTTTTGTAAATTACCTTACTTTTGTTGTCTTTTTCTTTCAAAATGTCAAGAGCCCTTCTAAAATCGATTCTGTTCCTTTTTGCGAGTCTCTTTGCTCTTACTTCAGAAGAAGCCTCTAACCATATCTTAAAACCATTATTTAATAACCAAGGCATCGTCCAACTATCAAGGACAACATTTCCCCGCTTAGTCCACTCGATCAATTTTTCATCCGCTCTTTTATCAAACTCTAAATTTTTCATCCTTTGATGGTGGAATTGTAATCCCTTCCTAGTCACCCACCAACCTCTTCTAGAAGGCTTATATCCAGCCTCAACAGCTAAAACTCTTAGCGCATGCCCCCCAGACAGATATTTTAAGCCGTATTTTTCTGCTAAGCGTTTTGCCACCGTGCTTTTTCCGCATCCTGATAGCCCAGCTATGCAGATTACAATTTTCCTTTTCTTTTCGTGGCTCATACTGGTCGCTCTCTAACCACATGCTTGAGCAAGTCTTGGAGACAGATGTGGCAGAGCTGTCCACCATACATGCGCTGTATGCTCTTTTGGCTGGCTGTTAACTTGCCCATGCTAGACTGTGCTAACCTTGGAACACCAGACAAAACCCGATTGCATCGAGCGCAGCGAGAAGCCCTAACCTTTTCCTTTTTGTAATGCATAGTAGCGCCGCCGCCAGGCAACCGCTTTGGAGAGCGTTTTCTGCTTCTTGTACGTAGGGAAGGTCTAGGCATTTCACTCGGTTGCTCCTAGGGATACGCCTAACGCCTTCGTAATCATGGTTCCAGACGCAAAGGAGCAGAGCATATACCACAAAAACAGTTGTAAGCCACCAAACCCTGGAATATAAGCAACTGTTGTGCCGCCATAGAACCCTATCAAAAGTTGCCATATGAGGATGAAAGGAATCATGAAGATGAGGGAAACTTTCATCGTTTTCCACGTCATCTTCGACTGAAGCTTCAGAATGTGACGCTCCTTCCTTTTCACCTTTGCAAGAAGCTTTTTATCGCCGCTTTTTCTAGCCTTCTTGGAATCCGCGGTCCATCGGGCGATTTCTTTTCTCCAAGCGCTTAACTGCTCTCTGTTGGTAAGCAATCTATTTGCTAAAGCAGTGAGGAAAGAAAGTGACATGGAGAGCAGTAGAATGAACAATGTGGAGTTGGGAATTGGCAGCAACCATTCGGGAAGTGTGGGAAGTGTAGGAAACATGTTTTCGTTCTCCTATCAAGTAGCTTTAAAGATTATTTTTGTTTCTTTACTTGTTCGCATTTCGGCATTTAACCGTTTTCATAGATACATAGGTTATTTTCTATGACCCTTACTACATTGGTCTTGAGTTAGCCTCCGAAGAAGCGGCGAATGGCGGGATACATCTCTGCAACGCGCTCTTGCATCATAATCTGATAATACTGATAAAGAATTCCAACCGAAAGCAGAATGCCCATTCCAGTTCCAAACACGCCGAAGAAGTCGGCAACAGCCGCGATAAGCCCGACTACAGCGCCGCCTAAAACCGTAACTGTCGGAATGTAACGCTTCAAGACCATTTCGATCGACTTTCCAGACCTTCTGAACCCGGGAATCTGCATGCCCGCGTCTACGAGTTGCTTAGCCACTGTGGAAGGTCCGAGTCCTCCAACTTCAAGCCAAGTCAAAGAGAAAACAATGCAGAACGCAACCATAATACCCGTGAACACTAAGGCTCGAAGAGGATTGGCTATTACATCAGCGATGCTTCGAGGCGCAATCACGTAATAAACCAGTCCTCCAAAAGGTTCTAAACCTTGCGCACCTTGGCGGTACATGCCGATGAGGTTTAGCCAGAAGTTCGTGTTTGCTTGATTGTAATTACTCCAAAGAAGTTGAGATATGAAATAGACGTTGGCGAACAAGGCAGAGGCAAAAATTACAGGTAAGTTGGAAACATAGAGCAGTTTGATTGGGTAGCGTCCCCTGTATCCGCGGTAGCTTGCATGGGAAATTGGGAGTTCAACTCGTATACCCTCAAAATAAATCACAATTAAGAAAACAGCGATTGTCGTGAACAAGCCGAGCAAAGCTGGAAGATGACTGGGTTCCCTAACAAAAGCATTCTGCAAGGTAAGTCGCCCATTTAAAGTGTTGTAGATTAATGCTGGTATAGCCCCAAAGTGGGGTTCCACGGCGCCTTGTATAAGAGGGGGCAATGGGGAGAATGTCCACCATAAGACGCTTTGAGCTACTCCTGCCAAGATGAACAAGCTGATGCCACTTCCGAATCCCCATCCCTTTTGAATCATTTCGTCTAATAACATAAGCACTAAACCAGCGACCAAGAGTTGAGCGAAAACAAAAACTGCTGCTCTCGGATCTAAGGTGCCATAGACTCCGCC
>JRER01000663.1_pt1 | contig 17760 bp, 18 predicted proteins | sample 210161 | NCBI WGS metagenome assembly JRER01 (sample SAMN03019618, study PRJNA260268) | marine sediment metagenome | biome: Marine; feature: Sediment; material: Clay; isolation source: clay from marine sediments 136 meters below sea floor depth collected from... | place: New Zealand: Canterbury...
CTCCTCCAGCCTCTCGTAAAGGGAGAGGCCCAGGATCTCGCCCAATATCCGCTTCCGTTCCGCTGGCGGTTTGGTAGTGAACTCATCGGCCCTCCCTTGCAGGAGGAAAGCGGAGTTTATGAAGGTCTCGTAATCCATGCGCAGGAGATCTATGATCTGATTCTGAGTTTGGCGGATGGTATCCCCGGTGAGGGGCTGAAAGCGGCCGTTATCTTTTAGTTGGAACTCCAAGGAACTCCTACCCCGTCTCCTCTTGTCCCGCTTGCGGATGATCCGATACCGGTTGTCGCCTAGGAGGAACTCCAATTCCACTTCCATCTCTGTCTGGCCCTGATGGATGAGTTCATCAGGGCTTCGGGCCCGGGCCTTGCCCCACAGGGCCCAGGTCATGGCGTCGAGGATGGCGGATTTGCCATGGCCATTGTCGCCCACCAGGCAGGCCACGTGGATATCGGATAGATCCAAGGGGGGGACATCCTCGCTGTAACACATGAAGTTTCTCATCCTAAGTTTGAGAGGGATCATAAGAACCACCTACCTTTCTGGACTCATCATACCAGAGGAGCGGGGGGGCTTCAAGGAGCGGATGTTGTGAAGAACTGTTCGAAGCCGGGGTTACTCCTCAGGGGAGAGAAGCGCTGGAGGAGAAGACGGGGCATAGATCGATCTTGGAGTAGGTGAACTTGGCCAATTTTCTCGAAGAGGCTGGTGCGGCGGCTTCCCGCTCTGTCTCAAGTGGAGGATCGAACTGCCTCCCAAGGTGACCTGCTGGGTGGAACGATGCTAGTAGGGTCAGGTTTCACTCTTTTTCCACCCTTGAACCTGCTCGTATATCTCCTGGGCGGTCATTTGGATCGACTCTGTAACCTGCCCCAGCATCTGGGCTAACTCCTCCAGCCTCTCTGGTTCATCGAGGGGTTGGGCTCTGGTGACCGTCCGCTCGCCCACTTGTTCCTTGGCCACCTTGAAATGGGCGTCGCCAAAGGAGGCGATCTGGGGGAGGTGGGTGACGCAGAGGACCTGATGGTTGGCCGTCAGCCTCCATAGTTTGCGCCCTATCACGTCGCCCCCTCGCCCTCCTAGTCCAGCGTCGATCTCGTCGAAGATGAGGGTAGGGGTCTGATCTACGGTGGAGAGCACGCTCTTCAAAGCCAGCATGAAGCGGCATGTCTCTCCTCCGGAGGCGATCTTGGAGAGGGGCTTGAGCGGCTCCCCTGGATTGGGAGAGATGATGAACTCTACCTTATCGATCCCCGTGATATCAAAAGCGAACCGCTGGCCATCGATCTCCACTCCTTCAGCGTCTTCGGTTTGCTCCAGGGCCACAGCGAGCCTGGCTTTCTCCATCTGTAGGTCCCGAAGTTGACCCTCTACAGCCTCCGAGAGCCTGTGGGCTGCCTCTCGCCGAGCCAGGGAGAGTTGGCTGGCCAGGGAGCCTATCTCCGCTAGCAACTCTTCTTCCGCAGATCTCAGTTCCTCGATCCGCTCCTCGCTATGAACGATCCCTTCCAGTTCCTGGGCGGCTCTCTCGCCGAAAGCCAAGATCTCCTCGATGGAGTCCCCGTACTTCCGCTTCAGGTTATAGATCAACCCTAACCGCTCCTCCACCTGGGCCAGCCGCTGGGGGCTATGGTCGATAGCGTCCCGGTAGGAACGCAAAGAGTGGGCTAACTCCCCCAGTTGCGCGCTCGCCTCCTCGATTGTTTTTCGCCTCTCTTGGAGTTGAGGGTCGATCTCCTCCAGGGAGGCGAGGATCTGTCTGGCTTCCCCCAATAAGTCGAGGGCCGTCTCTTGATCCTCTTGCCCTTCGTACAGGGCTTCATAGGCGGCGTTGATTTGGGTGATCAACTGCTGCGCGTTGGCTAGCAGGGTATGCTCTCGTTCCAGTACTTCCTCTTCCCCAGGCTCTAGTCTAGCGGCTCTGATCTCTCGCACCTGATATTGGAGAAGGTCAATTCGCCGGGCCAGTTCCCTCTCGTCGAATACGAGCCTCTCCAATTCTCGTCGCACTCGATAGAGCGCTTTTACTTTGGCCTCCACCCTTCCTCGAAGATCGGTCAGCCCCCCAAAACGATCCAGGAGCTCTAGATGCTCCCTGACCCGAAGCAGGCTGAGATGCTCTCCTTGATTGTGGATGTCGATCAGCCGCTGACTGACCTCTCGCAGAAGGCGGAGGGTGACTATCCGGCCGTTTATGCGGCAGATGTGGCGCCCTTGGCGATTGAGTTCCCGGCTGAGGATGAGATCCCCTTCTCCCTCTACCCCATATTCTTCTAGTAGAGGAAAGAGGAACTCCTGTTGCATCTCCCCCGACAAGGTGAAGACCCCTTCTATCAGGGCTTGGCTTGTCCCTGAGCGGATGAGGTCGCTATCGCCCCTCCCGCCTAAGAGTGTGCTCATGGCGTCCACAATGATAGACTTCCCCGCCCCCGTCTCGCCGGTGAGGGCGTTGAAGCCGGGAGAGAGATCTAGTTCCAGATGGTCGATTAGGGCGAAATTGGAGATGGAGAGATGGCTGAGCAAACTCCCTCCTAATCAGCGCAAGCGACCCACTGCGGCCAAGATGGCTAAGAGAAGATGGATGATGCTGTAAAAGTTAAGCCATGCCCAGAACGGTACTACGGCTATCCTACCCACCAGAAGATAAGTGGTAGCCAGAAGGAGCAGGAGGTTGCCTATAAAGTAGCCAAAAACCACGCAGATGGCAGCCACGACCTGGAGACCTACACCTCGCTTATATCCTGTGGCCCGACTGATCGCCTCGGCGGTGAGAAGGCCAACGGCGAAGGCGATGATCCAGGGAATGAAGCCGCCGATGAAGGGGATCGAATAGGAGAGAAGAGGGCTGAATATACCCCCTAAGATCACGCCCACTGTGGCCGATGGGAGGCCAGCGGCCAGAGCCAGGGTGTAGTGTCTAGGGGAGAGATCGTAGGTGGGGATCCTACGTAGTTGGGCGCATTCGCGGCAGCGCAAGCCTACGGGGTGGCGGACAGCGCATTCAGGGCAGATGGGCTTGCCGCATTTGTTGCAACGCAAGAGGGTCTCCCGGTCGGGGTGGTTGACACAGTAGATGACTTCGGCCATCTCCTACTTGAGCCTCTTTTGCAGGGTTTTGTAGAAATAGTCCCGCGATTGGGTTCTGAGAAGGCGGCAGAGGTGTTCGCTCGCCCTGACCACCACGGTGTCGCCGTTCAAAAGTTCTTGATGTATCTGGCCGTCTATGGTGAGAGTGGCTGGTTGGTCGCTCTCGATGGCCACTTTTATCTCGGAATGGGCGGGGAGCACCAGGGAGCGGGTGACCGAGAGGTGGGGGGCGATGGGGGTTACTAGTAACTCCCTTAATCGGGGGTCGAGGATGGGCCCTCCGGCGGCCAGAGAGTAGGCTGTGGAGCCCGTGGCCGTGGCTACGATTACCCCATCGGCGATGTAGGTGACTACCTCCTCGCCGTCTACGCAGGTGGTGAGGTGTAACGCCCGGGCCATCACCCCCCGGGCGACAACCACATCGTTGAGAGCCTCATAGGCCTCTATCTGGATGCCTCCGCGAAGGAGGGTAGCCTGGAGCATATTGCGCTCCTCCACCCAATAGTCACCCTCAAGAATAGCGGTGAGTTTCTCCGTCACCTCGTCAGGCTCGGCCTCAGCCAGGAACCCCAGGTGTCCCATGTTCACCGCTAGGATGGGGGTACCATGGGCGGCGGCGAGGCGGGCTGCCCGCAATACGGTTCCGTCGCCTCCTAGGGTGACCAAGAGATCGAGTTCCGCGACGCGACGGGCGATCTTTTCCTCCTCCCAGGCGGAGACCAGCCAGGGATCGAGCCCCTTAGAGCGAAGTTCTTCCCTTATCTCCTCGGCTAGAGGACGTGATTCGGGTATGCGGGGGTGGAAAAGGAAGGCTATCCTCTTCACCATCTATCCTCCAATCGCTCTCCCAGCCACTCCTCAAGGCGGCCTATCTCCACTTGAGCCTCCTGGCCGGTGGCCATCTCCCGGGCGGTTATCTCCCCCCTTCGTCTCTCCTTTTCCCCCAGGATAAGGGTATACTCTACCCCCTCCCGGTCCGCCTCTCTCATCTGGGCCTTCAGGCTGCGATCTCCAAAACTCATGATAGCCCTGAACCCGGCCTCCCGCAGTCGGTCGACGAGCCTCAGACCTTCCTCTTTAGCCTCTGAGCCGTGGTAGGCCAAAAAGATTTGAGGACGGGGCCAGGGGGGAACTTGAACCCCCTGGGCCTTCATGGTCCTGATGACCCGTTCCAGCCCTATGGCGAAGCCGATGGCGGGGGTGTCCCTTCCTCCTATCTCCTTAGCCAACCCATCGTATCGGCCACCGCCACCCACGGCGTTCTGGGCCCCGATCCCAGGAGCCCATACCTCGAAGACGGTCTTGGTGTAGTAATCGAGGCCTCGCACTAGTCGATGGTTCAATTGATAAGGTATCTGCAAAAAGTTAAGTTGCTCCCGTAGGGTTGCGAAATGCTCCGCGCATTCGGAGCAGAGGAAGTCGAGGCTCTTGGGAGCGGTCTCGATAATGGGTTGGCAACCCTCGTTCTTGCAATCGAGGAGCCGCAAGGGGTTTCGCTTCAAGCGAGCCCGACAGTCGGTGCAGATCTCCCCTTCTTTTCCTTGGTAGTAGTTTATCAGCGTCTCGATATAGAGGGGACGACAATTTTGGTCTCCGATGCTATTCAATTGGAGGTCTAAGCCCCTAAGCCCCAGATCTTTGTAGAACCGCCAGGCCAAAGAGATAACCTCGGCATCGAGGGCCGGATCCTGAACCCCTATCGCTTCGAAATTGAATTGGTAGTGCTGGCGGAAGCGGCCTGCCTGGGGGCGCTCGTACCGGAAGATGGGGAGGATAGAGTAGAGTTTAACCGGTTGGGGAAGGACATACATGCCGTGCTCCAGATAGGCCCGCATCACGGAGGCGGTGGCCTCAGGAAGGAGGGTGAGGCTATCCCCCCCCTTGTCCTGGAAGGTGTACATCTCCTTTTCTACTATGTCGGTAGTCACGCCGATGCCCCGGGCGAAAAGGGATGTCTCCTCGAAGAGGGGGGTGTCCAGTCGCTCATACCCGTAGAGAGTAGAGAGACTACGGATATGGTCTCTGATGAACTGCCAGTAGGGTTGGTCCTGAGGCAGGATATCTTGTGTGCCCCGTGGCGCTCGATACAACGCCCCTCCTTTCAGGGGGATTATAATGGATTTCCGCATCTACTACAAGACCATCTTTGTTCTTGGGCGAAAGGAGTTCGAGAGTATTGAAAAACACCTGCTCGTTTAACAGGGTGGGAGAGAAATTGCATCCGCAGTATGTCTTCCTGCTTTCGGTCCCTACAATGATTCAAATTCTAACGGTTTGTGGGAGAGATTATTGGAGTGCAAAGAATTTCTCCCACCTTTTCAACAGTCTCAGGAGTTCTAGGTTTGCCCAAGAGGCACAAATGGGATAGAATTATGTATTCTGAAAAGAGGGGTATGTTGGTGTTACTGTACGCTTCTATCGGTGTGGCCTTGGTCTTCGATTTCCTAAACGGCTTCCACGATAGTTCTAACATCGTGGCCACCATGATCTCTTCCGGGGCTATGACTCCTCGCAAGGCCTTATCCATGAGCGCCATCGCCCATTTCTGCGCCCCTTTCTTATTCGGGGTGGCGGTGGCTACCACCATCGGCAAGGATCTGGTGAGTCCGGGCAGCGTGACCATCGTTGTGATCCTGGCCGCCTTGGTGAGCGCTATAGTGTGGAACCTGATAACTTGGGCTTTTGGGCTCCCTTCCAGTTCTTCTCACGCCCTGGTGGGGGGGCTGGTAGGCGCTGTGGGGCTGGCGGAGGGGTTAGGGACCATACAGATGAGCGGCCTACTGAAGGTGGTAGTGGCTCTCGTGCTCTCACCGCTTTTGGGTCTGGTGATAGGCCATCTTCTTATGAAATTGGTTCTCTTCCTGGCGCGAGGGGCTTCTCCCCGCCTCAATACTCTTTTCAAGCGTCTACAGGTCATAACCTCCCTAGCCTTGGCCTTGAGTCATGGTACCAACGATGCTCAGAAGACGATGGGGATAATCGGTATGAGCCTGGTGGCTGCTGGTTGGTCGCGGGATTTCGTAGTCCCTTGGTGGGTGATCGCTCTCAGCGCAGCGGCCATATCTTTGGGTACCGCCTCTGGGGGGTGGCGGATTATCAAGACCTTGGGGGCGAAGATGTATCGCATCCGGCCCATCCATGGCTTCACCTCCCAAGTTACCTCGGCTACGGTGATCCTGGGTGCGGCCCTCCTGGGGGGGCCGGTTTCCACCACCCAGGTGGTTAGTTCAGCCATTATGGGCGTGGGTTCGGCGGAGAGGCTATCGAAGGTTCGTTGGGGGGTGGCGGGCGAGATATTCACCGCTTGGGTCCTTACCTTGCCCATCACCGCCCTTTTGGCAGCACTGTTGTACATTCCGATGAGTTCCTTTTTGGGAGGGGGATAGGTCATGAGCATTAGAAGGCTATTCGGGGGGAAGGAAGATAAGTTCGTGCGGCTTCTCATCGAACAGGCGGCCAAGACCCTGGAGGGTATGGAGGGGTTGGAAGAGTATATGAAGGATCGGGACGAAGAGGCGGCGGAGAAGGTTACCAGGGCGGAGAAGGAGGCGGATGAATTGCGTCGCATCCTCATCGATGAACTGAACCGCACCTTCGTCACCCCCATCGACCGGGAGGATATATTCGCCCTCTCCAGAGCCATCGACGATATCCTAGATTACGGCTATTCTACGGTGGATGAGATGACCATCCTCAACGTGGAGCCCAACTCTTACCTGCGACGGATGGTATCCCTCCTGAAGACGGCAGCCAACGAGATCTATATGGCTACCTTGCGCGTAAAGGATCACCCCGGGGTGGCCAATGAGCACGCTTTGCGAGCCAAGGCTCTGGAGAATCGGGTGGAGGACGTCTATCGCGAAGCGTTGGCCGATCTTTTCAGCGGGCCGAAAGATGTGGAGCATGTGGTGGAGATGCTGAAGTTGAGGGAGTTATACCGACACTTGAGCAACTCCGCCGACCGAGGGGACGAGGCGGCCAACGTGATCACCGATATCGTGGTAAAGATGACGTAAAAATCGTCTCTTCTCCTACCTCGGGGATGTGACCTTCTATGCGTATCTTCCCTTCCTTGTTGATCGAGACCCTGTGTAACAGGATCTTGGCCAGGTCTCTCCTATCTTGCAGCTTCTCCTCAGTCAAGGGCTCAGCCTTGAGATAGTCTAGCCTATCTTCAACCCGCTCGTAGACCTGGGAGTAAGCCCCTTTGCCCTTCAAGCCTGGTGGCCAGGGAAGGCGAGGGGTAACCTGAAGCGCTCTTTGGCCTCCCTCAGATGAAGGAGCCTGGTTGCATTTCCCTGGCGGTGGTGATAGCATTGGTAGTAGACTCTGAAGCGAAGGGGGCATTTCGTGTCTCGCCGATGGATACTTGCTATCCTCATCCTAGGTGGGGTCTTGGCTATCACCTGCCTCCTATCCCAGGCGGGGACGATCCCCCAGCGGAGCCTCAAGCCCTCACCTGATTGGAGCCGGGGCCTGAGGGTGAGCAAGGGCGAGGGGAGGTGTGCCGATATAGCCATGGCTGTCGATGAGGGAGACCTCTACCTCGTATGGAGGCTCCTGCGCGGGGAGGAGGCGCTTCTCCATTTCGCCAGGCTGGATGAAGAGGGCCACCTAATCACCAATAGAGAGCTATCGAGTGGGCTATCCCTTCCCCGCCAGAACCGCATCTTGGTAGGACCGGATGGCTCTCTCCACCTCTTCACCCTGGCTGGACGGGAGGCCGATGCCCACCGGGGCCTCTTCCATCTCACCCTGAGCCCAGAGGGCGACCCCCTATCGGAGCCAGAACTCCTCTCCCTTTCCGGCTGGGAGGTGAAGAGTTACGACCTGACCGGCGATCTGGATGAAACCCTCCACATCTTCTGGTCGGGGGAAGATGAAGATGGCCCTCACCTTTTCTACCTACGCCTAGAGCGAGGCATCGCCACTGGCTCTGAACCTCTGGTCCCCGGAGGGATGGAGCCGGCTGCAAAGATCGATAGGGATGGCCATCTCCACCTCATCTGGATCGGGGGGGACGAGCGCGGGGAGGAACCGATCTATGTTGCCACTTTCTCTGGGGCGATGGTCACTCCAACCAGAGGGGTGAAACTCCTCGATATAGTGAAGGGGATGGGGGGAATTCGCTCCGGCCCCGTCCTGGGCCTCGATAGTCGATATGGCTACCTGGTCTGGACAGTAGAGCAGCGGGCCGGGTTGGCGGCGGGCACCGCTGAGGGCTGGTACGCCTTCTTCCCCCTAGAGAAGCCCCAGCCTACTACCCCTCTTCGCTTTGGCCTGCCAGCCGTTGAGAAGCCCCTCTACGCCGAACATGAATCACCCTACGGTTACCACTATCTAATGCTCCTGTCGGCTCGCCTCCCCTCGGCTAGCGATCTTATCGATATGCCGGCAACGATAGGGACTCAAGGGGAAGAACTTCCGGTCGCCTTCAGGCTCAATGTCAATTACGGCTATCATAGGAAGTTTCAGATCGCTATGGCCGTCTTCAAAGAGGGACGTCTTGTGGGGTACCAATTGGCGGGCAAGAGCGGCTACCATTCTTCTCGGCCCACCCTCCTTGCCGACGACAAAGGCAACCTTCATCTGGCTTGGGTCGACTCCACCGGTGGCGGCTCGACCCATCTCTATTATGCCAGCACCTCACCGTTGGTCAAAGCCCATCTGGATCGCCTAACGAGGGAAGACCTCCTCTCTGGGGCCGCGAAGATGACCTTTGGTTCCATCTCGGGCCTCCTGCTCGCGGTATTGATCCCCCTCTGGCTGACTCCGGCCCTCATCTGGGGCTTCGTCTGCACCGCCGTAATCCGCTTCGACGATCTGGGGACCGGGCGGGGGAAGATCGGCTTGACCCTGGCGTTGCTCATCTACCTTGTGACCAAGCTCCTAATGTTGCCCTCCTTCTTCTCTTATGTCCCCTTTTCGGCCTGGCTCCCCCTCCTGTCCAGCAGCCTCTCCCCCCTTCTGATGATAGGAACCCCTCTACTTGTCAGCGGAGGGGCAGCGGCCATAGCCATCTGGTTCCTGCGGCGGGTGGAAAGCAGGGAGTTATTGCCGGCCTTGCTAGCCTTCGCCCTCCCCGACGCCCTCCTGACGCTAATGATCTATAGCCCCAGCATTCTGGGCATGGCTTGGTAGGGCTTCTTTCTATCATCGGCTGAGGAGGCCCAATCGCCTCACTTTGAAGCAGGCAACTGGTTCAGGTAGGTTCTAGCCTCTTCGTACCCTGGGTCGATGGCCAGCGCCCTCTTCAACTCCCCCGAGGGCGTTTTGACTTCTCTAAGGAGCAGCCCTTGGGCGAGCCCTGCTCTACATCCTCTTGCAAACCTATAGTTTGTGAACCTTTTCACGCATATAATGGTGTGTAAATATAGCGTTAGTTGCACGAGGGGAGGCTTTTGTGTTCCGTTTCCTCCTGCGGCGTTTTCTTTTCATCGCCGGCACCATCATCGCTATCATCTTCTTCGTCTTCTTTGGACTGCATCTGGCTGAGGGGAGTGGCCTCTCTCCAGTGGAGTGTGCCCTTGGAGCCTTTCACAGCAGCCTGAGGTATCTCCAGGGGAAGGTTGGGGCGGTGGTGGTGGGCTGGGCGCCCGGTGAAGAGGAGCCTCCGGTGGATAATGTAATTGACCTCAACCGGCTGGAGAAGGCTGGCCAGGTGGTAAATCTAGCCCTTATCCGCGCCGCCAAGGAAGAATTGGCGCTGAGTGCGGAGTAGGGCTCAGCCGACCTTGGTGACCAGAAAGGCGATCTCCCCAGCCTGGTACAATCTGCCCTCCACCCCGGTTTTGTGGAAAGAGGCCTTCTCGCTGGGAGGCCTCTTCATTTAACCCCGGTCTCTCTTTTCGAAGATCGCCATCCATTCCCTCACTTCGGAGGAGGAGAGCCCTTTTTCTTTAATCGTTGGCTCCGTGAGGGGAGGCCTCTTAGGGCGGGATAGCATCCTGGCGAACCTCTGGGCGGTCATGGTTTTGGCTCGTCTGGCTCTAGCCGCCCGGCGCACTTCTCGATCCGAGGAGACGATGGTTAAGCCCTTGGGGTAGGGGTTTTTCTTTAGGAGGTTGATTATCAGCGTGTCCGCTTTGGAGCCTGGGGGGGCGAAGAGGACCTTGATCCCTTTTCCCTGCAGCCTCTTGGTAGGAGGAGGCGCTGGGCCGGGATCGAAGACCACGATGATGGGTATCCCCCTCTCTCGATGGTATTCCTCTAGACGAGCGATCAATTTCTCCTCATCGTGGGGGTCGGAGAGGGAGATCTCTACCATCTGGCCTATCAAGTTGTGTCCATCGATGACCAACATAGGTGTCTCCCACTAAGCCAAACAAGACCGAACGTTTATTTCCCCAGATTCCTCTCCTTGAACTCTTTGAGCGCCTTCTCCAGTTCGGTTTGGCGGATGGCTAGGGTGAGATCGCCCCGCGTCCTCTCTAGAACCCCCCGCACCATGTCCGTGATGCGACGCAAGCCGTGGGTTATAGCCTTGGGGTAGTCGATAGTCACCAGCACGCCGTATATATCCTCCATGGAACCCAGGATCTCTTCACCCCTTTCCGTCTCCCCCTGTCGGATGAGATCCAGTATATGGCGTCTCATCTCCCCTACCGCTTCTCCCAACCCTTTAAGATAGGCTGGATACTCCACTCCTAGTTCCTTGGGGCTGGGCAGTTCCTCCCCGGCTATGAGGGCGTAGGTGATATTGGCCTCCGTGAACTCTTTAAGCGCATCCTGGGTATAGCCGGAGTGGTAGAGGTCGGGATGCCCGGCCAGGCTAGCCTTCAGTTCCTGGGCCAACCTCCTCCCCTCGACCAACATCTCTTTCGCTTCGGCCAGTTCTCCTCGATGTACGGCGCGGATGGTATTGGCCGAATGTCTGACCAGTTGCCGAGAGAGGGGGAGGACTTTCTCCCGGGCGGCGTTCTTGGCCTCCAGGGCCTCCAGGGCCGCTTGGGCTATCTTTTGTAGATCGGTCACTTTTGTCGCCTCCAGTGAAGAGATCGTAACTCAAATGGGCGATGGTGTCAAAAGGCTGCCACGTCATTACCATAGGGCGAAGAAATGGTGCACCGGGCCGTGGCCTTGTCCCAATTCCCAGCCTATCGCCCCCTGCAAAGCCTGAGTGATGTACTCCTTGGCTGCCCTTATTGCATTTGGGACATCCTGGCCCTTGGCCAATCCGGCGGCGATGGCCGAGGCGAAGGTGCAACCGGTGCCGTGGTCGTTTTTCGTCTCCAGGCGAGGGCCAGGGAATTCTAGAAATTGACGGCCGTCATAAAGCAGGTCAACGCTCTCTCCCTCCAGATGCCCTCCTTTAACCACCACATTCTGCGGCCCCAGCCTATGGATCGCCTTGGCCGCCTCTTTCATCTCCTCTAGGCTTGAGATGGGTAAGCGGGATAAGGCCCTGGCCTCGTGAAGGTTGGGGGTCACCACCTTGGCCAAGGGAAAAAGGTCGTGGATCAGGGTAACATGAGCCTCTTCTCTCAGGAGGGGGTCTCCGCTCTTGGCGATCATCACCGGATCGATCACCAAGTTCTCCACCTGGTATCGCCTTAGTTTTTCTGCCACCATGGCTATTATCTTGGTGTTAGAGAGCATCCCTGTCTTGACGGCGTGGGCACCGATATCGGTGAGCACGGAGTCGATCTGAAGCCCCACGAACTCCGGAGGGAGGTCGTAGATCCCTTGCACCCCCACCGTGTTTTGAGCGGTGATGGAAGTGAGGACGCTCATGCCGTAGACCCCCAGGGCGGCGAAGGTCTTCAGATCCGCTTGGATACCGGCTCCGCCCCCCGAATCGGAGCCAGCGATGGTTAGGGCTCTATACATCTCACCTCCTTCGAAAGTGATCCCAGCCTCTCGCTTCTAAGGGGAGGCTTTCGCCGCTGGGAAGTACCAGGTTCATCCCCTCCTCGATGATCTCGCCGATGATGGTCACCGGTGTGGTCGTTTCCTCTTCGACCAGGGCCGCCAGTTCCTCTGCTTTATCGGCCGGGGCGGTGAAGATGAGTTCGTAATCCTCACCCGAGTGGAGAGCCCATTCTAGAGAGTCCTTGCCCAAGGCCTCGGCGACTGCGCGAGTAGCGGGAGAGATGGGGAGGGCATCAGCCCATAGTCGAACCCCGACCCCGCTGGCCTCACAGATGTGGCCTATGTCGCTTACCGTCCCATCGCTGACGTCGATCATGGAGGTGGCTATTCTCGTGCGGGCGATGGCTCTCCCCTCTTTGAGTCGTGGGGTGGGGGTGAGGTGGGCTTTCAATACCCGTTTGGCCTCTTCCCCTGAGCGGTCTCTTGTGGGGTCGAGAAGGAGTGCCAAGCCAGCCCCTGAATCCCCTACGCTGCCTGTAACCAGCACCTTGTCGCCCACGCGAGCCCCAGATCGTAGCAAAAGATGCTCCGCCTCCACCTCTCCCAGAAGGAAGATATCGATCATCATCCCCGGTGAATGAGACATATTGCCCCCCACTATCTGGACCCCGGCCGCTTCCGTCTCTTTTTTAAGCCCTTCGTAGAGGCTGTCCACATATTCTACGGTGGTTTCCTCAGGAAGGGCCAGGGATACGAGAAGGTAGGTGGGCAAGCCCCCCATGGCCGCGATATCGCTTATGTTTATGGCCGCCGCCTTGCGGCCCAACTGGTAGGGGGAGATCGCCTCCTTAAGAAAGTGGATCCCTTCCACTTGGATGTCGCAGGTGGCTAAGAGGAATTTATCTTCTCGGGCGCGGAGGACGGCCACATCGTCGCCGATACCCACCACCACCCCGGCCCCTGGGGGGCCGATCGCCTCCTTCACCCGGTCGATGAGGCCGAACTCGCCGATCTCGGTGATGCGCATCATACTCCTTTCCGGGCTGCCTTTACAGTTTCCCGCAGGCGGCGAGCGGCAACGACGATGTCGGGGGCGCTGACCACGGCGGAGATAACGGCTACTCCCTGGGCGCCAGCCTCCATCACCTCCGTTGCGTTCTCCTCATTTATCCCGCCGATGGCTATCACCGGGAGGTTGACGGCCTCAACGATAGCCCTCAGCCCTTCCAGTCCGGTGGGGGGTGGGGCATCGGGCTTGGTGGGGGTGGTGAAGACGGGCGAGGCCGATACGTAATCGGCTCCTTGCCCCTCCGCTTGGAGGGCCTCCTCCACGGTGGAGGCCGAAACTCCCAGGATCTTGTTGGGCCCTATGAGTTGCCGGGCCAAAGCCGCTGGCATATCATCTTGTCCCACATGGACCCCATCTGCATCCACCCCCAAAGCCACATCCAGACGGTCGTTTATGATGAGGGGAATATCGGCCTCATCAGTCAACTCCTTTATCTTCCTGGCTGTCTCCACTAGTTGCCGGGTGGTCATCTCTTTATCTCGAAATTGGATGATGGAGGCCCCGCCCTCTATAGCCGCTTGGGCCACTTCCAGATGGGAACGCCCCCGCGACAACTTGGCATCGGTGATCACATATAGAGTCCAGTCCATCTTACCCTCCCTTTAAGAAAAGAGCCTTAGCCCCGTCCAAAAGTTGCTCCCCCATTCGCAAGGCGGCTCCCACGCCACCGAAACTACGACCTGGCAAGGCGATTATCTTCACAGGCGATTCTACGGGCCGGTGCCGATGCTGATGATGCGCCAGCCAGCACCCGTAACCTCCTCCTTCAATAAGACGAAGCGTACATGAGGGCCACTGGACTCGACGAAGACTCGGCCCGGCTCATACTCAACGTCGATGTCAACCTTGTACTCCACCACACCCTTGGGGTTTCCCGTAACCGGCAACAGTTCGATCCCGTTCACCCGGACGCTCCGGACTCTCTGTCGGTATGGGCCGGCGTTGTAGTCAGTGTGGTAGAGAGCCAAGTCGCCCATGTTGGAGAAGAGGAAACTGGTTAACGAGTGGCGGGTAAGGCAGGCGTAGGCCCGTTCTTCGTCGTGGTCATTGAGCGCCTCATGGTAGCGGGCGATGATCTCTTCTGGCGTAAAGGTGGCAAGTTCTCGCTCTATTTCATTATTCAGGTTGACAACCCCACTTGCCACCAGCCACTCGCTCCAATCCATCCCTGTGATCTCCTCAAGCGATTTGCGGTCGAGGGAGCAAGCAAAGGCGTAGTGCCGGCCCTTGTCGATCCAGGCGCCGATGATCTTTCCCTTATGGGTGACTACGACGGCCCTGGCCTCGGTATATGGTCGCAGAAACTTGGGAAGCTCCTCCTCTAACTCGTAGACGGTGGCCTCCACGCGCTGCCCCAGGTACGGCGACAAGTCTAAGCCGATGGCTTTGCTCAGCCCATTGTTATAGGCCCAATAGATAGGAATGGGGAACTCGCCCGGGCGGTGCTCGAAGCCCTGAGGCAGCGTGACCCGGTGTGTCGTCCACCGACCCGTCGTCCATCCGTACCTGGAGAGCAATTCTTTGGCCTGGCGCTGAGCCTCGGTGGGGACGGGCAACGGGATGAGGGTACAGCCCGTCATGGGGACAGCAGCCAACAGTGCCAGGATCAACGTCCCAATCACAATCCGCTTGGACACCTATCCACCTCCTTACTTACCAAGATAACAAACCTTGGCCCCCGCCACCACCTGCTCCGCCGTAAGGTTGTAGAGAGCATCGAAGAGGGCCACTTTGAAACTCCCCGGCCCCTTGGCCTGGAGAGCGGCTATTTCGGCGGCCAGGCCAAAGGAGACCAACCCCCCCGTGGCGGCCAGGAGGTAGTCATCCTCTACAGCCGCAAAGGCGGCGATCATGGTAGTGGCCATGCAGCCGGTGCCGGTGATGGTTTTGAGCATCGGATGGCCGTTGTCCACAGCCATCACCCGTTCCCCATCGGAGATTATATCCCGTGCGCCGGTGATGGCTACCGTGAGTTCATATTCTTGGGCCAGGGCCTTGGCTACAGCGACGGGATCTTCTACTTCCACGACGCTCTCCACCCCTTTGACCACCCCTCCCAGGCCGGTTAAGGCCCCGATCTCCCCGGAGTTGCCCCTCACTACGGCGATTTTGAGTTCCTCCAAGAGGCGTAGGTTGCTCTCCGTGCGCAGGGGTGTGGCCCCCGCTCCCACCGGATCGAGGACGATGGGGATGCCCAATCGATTAGCCTTCCGACCTGCTATCATCATCGAATCCACCCATCGGGGCGTGAGGGTGCCCGGGTTGAGGACCAACGCTCCCGCCATGCTAACCATATCGGCTACTTCTTCCTTGGCGTGGGCCATTACCGGCAAGGCTCCTACATGGAGGGTGACGTTGGCCGTGTCGTTCATCACCACGAAGTTGGTGATATGGTGCAGGAGGGGTTTCTTATGGCGAATCTGCTCTAGGGCCTCGGCTACTTTCTCGCCCAGGTTGCTCATGGCTCTCTCCTTGCTACAACGTTTTCTAGTTTGGCTAGGACCAAATATATGATGAGGGTAATTAAGAAACTGGGGATGGAGGCGCCTAGATGTGGTATATTCCGTGCTATGTAGTGATAGGAGAATATCCCTATAATCCAGACGGCCAGGGCTATAGGGTTGAGTCCTAGCCAATACCAATATTTGGCTCGTGCTGGGGGCTCACGATAGAGTTCCGTTGTCTGGTAGTTTCGTCTGTTGAGCAAGAAATAGTCGGCGGCCAGGAGCCCGAAGAGGGGGACGAAGACGGAACCTATCAGCAGCAAGAAACCCTCGTATTGGGCGATGGGCACCGCAGCGGCCAAGAGAAAGCAGACGAAACCTATAGCCGTTGCTAGCAGCCATTGCTTCGCTTTTGGCAGGACGTTTTGGCTGGAGACGGCGGCGGAGTAGATATCGGCGAAGGCGTTGTCGGTCTCGTCGACAAGGATGAGGACGATGGCCACCCAACCCCCGGTCAGAGCCATGATGGCCGGAATCAAATCGTCGGTCCTCAGAGCCAAGACGAAGAGGGCTCCCAGGGCGTAGAACCAGACGTTGGCTAGAAAATAGCCTAGATATGTCCCCCAGAAGGCCTGGGTTGTCTTTTTGGCGAAGCGGTTATAATCGGCCACCAGGGGCATCCAAGAGATGGGCATAGCCACCACCAGATCCACCGCTAGCCAGAAGGGCAGGCCCCCGGTCCCTGGGGCTCGAAGGAGACCTCCTATATCGTAGTGGGTGAAGAGGTACCAGGTGAGCCAGATGGTGGTGGCGTAAACTAGCCAGACGGCGAACTTCTCCAGCCATTGCCTCACCACAACTAAGGGCCCCCCGATGGCTAGAAGGGTGCAAAAGGTGGCAAAAAGGAAGACCCAAAGGAAGTAGTTGGAGAAGCCGAAGAGGCTCTTAGTGATACTATCGGCTGCCTGGGCCATGATGATTATCTCGAAGGAACCCCAGCCGATGAGTTGTATGAGGTTCAAAAGGGTGGGCAGATACGAGCCGTGCAAGCCTAATACGGGGCGCAAAAGCACCATGGTGGGGATGGCGTTATCGCTGCCCACCACCCCAGCGAGGGCCAGGAGAAGAACGCCCAGGGCGGTGCCGATGAGAATGGCCACAAGCGCCTGCCCCAGGCCCAACCCAGGCACCAAAAGTGTCCCCGCCAAGAGCACTAAGAGCCCCACACCCAGGCTAGACCATAAGGCGAAGTAATCGAAAAACCCTAGTACTCGGTGTTTCTCAGGAACCGGTTCGATCCCCCATTCAGGGGGCGGAGTGATCTTAAACATCTCTACCTCCTTTTAAAATGAAAAGGCTGCTGCCAAGCGGAGGCGAGCAAGCCTTTTTAAATTTACTTCCCTACGCTGGCATTATCCAGATCAGGTTCAAAGGGTCGATGGCTCCTTTGGCTTATGCTCGCCCTACCTTTGAGCGTCCATAGATTTGGCCACAAGCCAAACTTCCCATCCTCTCAGCCTGGTTCACCAGGCTCCCCTAGCCTAGATTCGGTTGTTAAGTTTTCCCCTTGACTATCATTCTACTCTCAAACGAAGACGCTGTCAAGCAAGAGTAGCATCTTCAGCCCATCGTAGGAGCCATTTCCATCTTCTTGCGGCCTCTCCGCTACTAGCGACCTTTCCCTTTCTGCACAATTTAGGTTTTTAGAAGCATAGCCCCTAGATCTCTGGCTGCGCGAGACATGTCAAGAAAGACGAGACCTAGTTTGGCCTTCGCCCTAGCCATCACCGTAAGGACTGCCTCCTCCCCGATAGAACTCAAGATGACGTAGCCGTTCTCCCCCCGAACGTAGACCTGCTGGAGCGTCCCTCGGCCTAGCTCCGCAGCGATCCGTTCTCCTATGGAGAGCATGGCCGCTGACATGGCGGAGACGCGATCTTCCTCCACCTCCGCGGGGAGGGCAGAAGCCATGATCAGGCCATCCACACTCACCACCGCCGAGGCCTCGATGCCGGGAGCGGTGGCCTGCAGGGCCCTTAGCCGCTCTACCAATAACTGGGTCCTTGGTTTCTCCATCTTCTCCTCCTCTCGGCCCCTTTCACTCTTCGGCTGTTTCCAATATGGAATACAGAAGTTCCAAAAGAACCCTCTTGACGCTCTCCTTATCCGTAGCCACACAGGGCACCACCTTAACCTCGGAGTCGATCTTCAAAGCGATGCGTAGGTCCTCGGGAGGCCAAGCGTCCTTTAGATCCTGTTTGTTGGCGGCTACCACGTAACAGGCCGGGCTGTAGTTTTTGAAGAGGCCGAGGATCTCTTTTGCCTCATGGAAAGTCTCCGGGGCCACGC
>JRER01000463.1_pt1 | contig 17550 bp, 24 predicted proteins | sample 210161 | NCBI WGS metagenome assembly JRER01 (sample SAMN03019618, study PRJNA260268) | marine sediment metagenome | biome: Marine; feature: Sediment; material: Clay; isolation source: clay from marine sediments 136 meters below sea floor depth collected from... | place: New Zealand: Canterbury...
CAAGAGGATTCATCTTGCGCTGCGGCGAATTCAGCCAGGGCCTCCGCGGTCAATGGGTTCTCCGCCATCTCCTCTATCACTTTGAGAGGGGCGGTGGCATGGTGAGCGCCACTGAGCAGGGCCGAGATGACCTCCTGGGGGCTCTTCAGGCTGGCAGCCACTATCTCGACCTCCGATTCAGAGACGATCTCTCTCATAGTTTTTACTAGCCTGGGGCCGTCGCCCCCCGCCCTAGTCAGCCGGTTGACGTAGGGGAGTACGTATCTGGCGCCCGCCTGGCAAGCGAGGTAGGTCTGGGCGGGGGTGAAGATGGCGGTCACCGCGCAGGGTATCTCTTCCCCGATTTGGCTCACGAAACGCAAGCCTTCTAGTGTGCAAGGTACTTTAATCACCAGCCGCTGGGGCAGAAGGGCGGAGAAGGCTTTGGCCTCGGCCACCATCTCCTCCGTTGAGCCGACGGCCACTTGGTGGAAAATGGGCCCGGGGCAGATCTCGCCCAATTCGGCGAGCACCTGGCGGGCCTCTTTCCCGGAGCGAGCGATGAGGATGGGGTTGGTGGTAACGCCATGGATGAACCCCAATTCCATGGCTCGCCGCACCTCCTCACTATTAGCCGAATCGACAAATAGGGCCATCATTCCTCCCCACGGAACGGTTCACTATGTTTTAGTCCTCATCTCACCTTGCTAGAGGCCGACACGTTCTTCTTACAAAGCAAATGGCGACGACTGGATTCGAACCAGTGACCAAGGGCTTATGAGTCCCCTGCTCTACCGCTGAGCTACGTCGCCACAAGCCTATTATAAACCAAGATTTGGTAGTTGACAACCCCCTTTATAGGGAAAAGCCGATGGCAGTTAGCCATCGGCCTTCTTTCCCATCCCACAGGGATACTTTACGTAGGTAGCGGGGGTTGGATTCGAACCAACGACCTCCGGGTTATGAGCCCGACGAGCTTCCGCTGCTCTACCCCGCATCACACCTATATTATATAAAATCGCGCTCCCCTCGTCAAGTTTCAGGGGCCAAAGAAGAGGTCCAGCCATCTCTGCCAGTTAGGCTTCTCGATCACCTCTTCTCCTTGCAGGATCCCCTGGGAGGGGAGTGGAGTCGTCACGGGGGGTTCTTTGTCCTCACTGGAGAGGAGTATCACCGCCGTGTCTCCAGGCTCCACCCATCGCAGTTTCTCGCGGGCTGTCTCCTCGATGTAGGCGTCAGTGCTCACGTACTCCAGTCGTTCTTTGAGGGCTTCGTTCTCCGCCCTCATGGCGGCTACTTCCTCTTCCAAAGCCGCCACCACCCGGCTAAGCCGATAGCTATCTATGGCTCGCCGTCCGAAATCGACGGCTAGAAAGAGAGCGATGGTGACCACCACAACGGCCACTATCCGGCCCCAGGAGATGAGCCCCTGTTGTCTCTTTCTGGTCAAAGCCCCTCCCCTTGCCTAGCGCAAGAGGCGGCGAGGGGCAATATGCCCCTCGCGCCAAATCAGTGGTGGAGATGGCGGGAATCGAACCCGCGTCCAGAGAGTTCAACCGAAGATCTGCTACAAGCTTAGTCGGCTCTTGTTTTCTCGCTCACGACGGCCTCATGCCGACCGAGTCCACCGCGAGCCAGCCGATCCAGGTTTCCCTGGCTTTGACAGCCCTTATCGGCATAGGGGCTGTCGCACCCCGATTATATGGCATCCCCTCCCGACTCATCGGGGGAAGATCGGGTGGGACGTAGCCGTCTAAGCGGCTAGTGCGAGTTGTGGCTCGCCGTTTATCTTTGTTGCCCCTGATTTACGAGGTGAGGCCCCTCGGCTTGCTATCTGCGGCCAGCCCTCCCTGTCGAAACCTGTCATCCCCTCAAAGAAGGGCAGGCAAGGTGTACCCCCGATTCTGTTTTTAACCGTCATCTATCTCAGGACCGAGCCTGGTGACGACTACCGCCAGGGGTGTTACCCCTTTGAGCGTCATCACTGCGACAGGAATGAGCCTTGGCCCATCCCCCCTGCCTTGCTCCCAGTCAGACATTCGCCTAGCCGCCGTCGTCACCGACGACGCTGGTGGTCTCTTACACCACCTTTTCACCCATTACCATGGCTCATATAGCCTTTGGCTGGTTCGTTCTCTGTTGCAGTTGTCGTCAGGGCCTAACCCTGCCTGGACTCATCGCCCAGTGACCTTGCCTTTCCTTCGGATGCTGAGCATCCTTCAGGATGCGAACGCAAAAGGCTGGGAGTCGGGAAGTTCCTCTGGGGGAAAACCCCAGCGACGGTCCCCTTGCCTGCCTATCGATTGTAAAGGTGCCTAGACCCCACACTATAATTCTAGCACGCTCGTTCCCCCTTGTCAAGGCTCAAAGAGTGCCAGACAAGAGTGCCAGACACCTCAGTCAAATGAAAGGACGGCAATCTCTTTTACACAAGTAATGTGAAAGATTATCGTGGAGCGGCTTTCTAATACCTAGATCGCCGTCCGTAGTCCCTAGGTCCGCGGTCTCGCCTTTGCTCCCGGGCATCATCCACCCGGAGAGCCCGGCCCTTGAGGTCGTGCCCGTTGAGGGCCTGCTTAGCCTTCTGGGCATCCTCGTTGTTGGCAAATTCCACAAAGCCGAAACCCTTCGATCTGCCCGAGTAGCGATCCTTAACAACGGTGGTGGAAAGGATCTCACCGTGCTCCGAGAAAAGCGTCTCCAAATCTTGCTCGGTCGTAGTATAGTCCAGATTCCCAACATAAAGTTTCTTTGTCATGCTTCTATTACCCCTCCTGGGCACTCATCTGTGGAAACAGAGGCTCCATCTCGTTGCTTTTGATCAGATAAGCCGTGATCATCAGATGAACTAGGTCATGGACGTCCTCCTCCGGATTGTCCGGGAATACGGCGTTAGCATACCACCCGAAGACCGCCAAAAGTTCCTTGCCGATCTGTCCTATAACCAGTTGCTTGAACTGATCCTGCTCAGCGTCCTCTAAGGCGATGATCAGGTCAAGCGCGTTTTGCGCCCTTTCTTCCAAACTATGCACTTGATACCTCCCATGGAACAGATTGGAGCCAGGGACAGTCCGGGGATAAGGAACTCGTCCGCGGTCAAAAGAGAAACAAATCAGGGGAACGCTGCATACTCTGAAAGGTCTGCAGCGTAAGAGGAAGATTCAGGGTGTACGCAGGATCCAAAATAACTATACCACGAATTAAACAGCAAGTCAAACGAATTTGACAAAATGGAGTGAATTAGGTATAATATTTATAGCCCTCCCCAAGGGGGAGGGGAGGGAGCAGAAGATGGAGGAGAAGAAAAAGAAGGTACTGGCTCGCTTGAAGAGCATCGAAGGGCATGTGCGGGGGGTGCAGCGTATGGTGGAAGAGGATGCCTACTGCATCGATATCCTCAAACAGACCATGGCTGTGCAGGCAGCCATCGATAAGATAAACTCCATCATCTTGGAGAACCACCTCCACTCCTGCGTAACTACCGCTATCCGCGGAGAAGATGGGGCAGAGAGGGAACGGATCATCACCGAACTTATAGATCTCTTCGAGACGCAGAGCAAACTGTAGAGGGGGTAAGATGGCCAGGAAGACTTTCAAGGTTCCGAATATATCTTGCGAGCATTGTATAAGGACGATCAAGCGTGAACTGGGGAGTCTCCCCGGGGTCTCCGCCGTGGAAGGAGATGTGGAGAGCAAAGAGGTGACCTTGGTCTATGATGAGGAGAGTACCCTAGAGAAGGCGATGGAGACCCTCAAGGAGATAGGCTATCCGCCAGCGGAGTGAACCCTCTGAAGAGATTGAGGGAGGTATGAGTTGCATGGCTAAAAACGAAGTCACTTTGCCTATTACGGGCATGACCTGTGCCAATTGTGCCCTCACCATCGAGCGTAGCCTCAACAAAGTGGAGGGCGTGGAGGCTCGAGTGAATTTCGCCAACGAGAGGGCCAAGGTGGTCTTCGATCCGGAGACGGTCAAGGGTGGCGATCTTATCGCTTTGGTGGAGGAGTTGGGCTACGGCGTGGCCACAGCACACGTGGAGTTGCCCATCAAAGGGATGACCTGCGCCAACTGTGCTCAGACCATTGAGCGAGCCCTCAATAGGTTGGAAGGGGTGGTGAGGGCCGATGTGAATTTCGCCAGCGAGCGAGCCAGTGTGGAATATCTGCCTGCGCTGGTCTCCTTGGAGGAGATCAAGAGGGCGGTGGTCGACGTAGGGTATGAGGTGATCGAGGTGGCCGGGGAGCCAGAAGATGCTGAGGCTAAGGCTCGTGAGGCGGAGATCGCCCGACAGCGCCAACTACTCATAGTGGGCCTGATCTTCACCGTCCCGACTTTTCTCCTGGCCATGACGGTCGATCTGGGGCTTTTGCCAGACTTCGAGTGGCGCAGATATATCCTCTTGGCGCTCACCACACCAGTACAGTTCTACGTGGGACGGCAGTTCTACATCGGCGCTTGGAAGGCGTTAAAGAACCTCAGCGCTGGGATGGATACCCTCATCGCCATGGGCTCCTCGGCGGCCTATTTCTATAGCCTGGCGGCTACTTTCCTCATCCAGGGGCATCTCTATTACGAGACGGCAGCGGTGATCGTCACCCTCATCGTGCTAGGGAGGTATCTGGAGGCCAAGGCCAAGGGGCGCACCTCGGAGGCGATCAAGAAGTTGATGGGGCTGCGAGCCAAAACGGCGCGGGTCATACGCCAGGGCCGAGAGGTCGACATCCCGGTGGAGGATGTGAGGGTGGGGGATATAGTGATTGTGCGGCCCGGGGAGAAGATCCCGGTGGATGGGGTAGTGATCGAGGGCCACTCGGCGGTGGATGAGTCGATGATCACCGGCGAGAGCATGCCCGTGAGCAAAGAGCCAGGGGATGAGGTGATCGGGGCTACCATCAATAAGAGAGGCGGTTTCAAATTCGAGACCACCAAGATAGGCAAGGATACCGTCCTGGCCCAGATCATACGGCTGGTGGAGGAGGCCCAAGGGAGCAAGGCCCCGGTGCAAAGGCTAGCGGATCGAGTCTCGGGGGTCTTCGTGCCGGTGGTCATCTCTATAGCGGTGGTGACTTTCCTAGCCTGGCAGTTCTGGGGTGGGGTGGGCTTCGCCAACTCTTTGATCAACATGGTGGCTGTCTTGGTGATCGCTTGCCCCTGCGCTTTGGGTTTGGCTACCCCCACCGCCATCATGGTGGGGACGGGCAAAGGTGCGGAACAGGGCATCCTCATCAAGAACGCCGAGAGCCTGGAGAGGGCAGGGAGCCTTGAGGCTATCATCTTAGATAAGACAGGCACTATCACCAGAGGTGAGCCTCGGGTCACGGATCTAATAGCCTATGGTGACCTGAGTAGCGAGGAGGTGCTCCGTTTGGCGGCCAGCGCCGAGAAGGGCTCGGAGCACCCCTTGGGTGAAGCGATGGTGCAGGCCGCTCTCGAAGAGGGCTTGACCTTGGAAGAGGTAGAGGGCTTTGAGGCTATCGCTGGGCAGGGGGTGCGAGCGAGGCTAGATGGGCGCTCGATTCTCCTGGGCAATGTCCGGCTGATGGGTGAGAACGGCGTAGAGATGGGGGAATTAGAAGGGGAGATCGAGCGGCTTCAGGGGGAAGGGAAGACAGCCATGGTATTAGCCTTGGATGGCCGAGCCCAGGGGCTCATCGCCGTGGCCGATACGGTGAAGGAGGGCTCAAAAGAGGCCATCAGCGATCTTAAGGCCATGGGCTTGACGGTCTACATGATCACCGGCGATAACGAGCGGACGGCTCGAGCCATAGCCGAGCAGGTGGGGATCGAGAAGGTGATGGCTGAAGTGCTCCCAGAGCAGAAGGTGGCTAAAGTTAAGGAGTTGCAGGAGGAAGGGTTGCTCGTGGCCATGGTGGGTGACGGGATAAACGACGCCCCCGCTTTGGCCCAGGCGGACATCGGCATCGCCATCGGCACGGGGACCGATGTGGCTATGGAGGCCGGGGAGATCGTCCTCATCCGCGGCGACTTGCGGAACGTCCCTCGGGCCATCCGCCTCAGCAAGAAGACTATGAGCACCATCAAAGGTAACCTCTTCTGGGCCTTCGCCTACAACACGGCGGGGATACCCATCGCCGCCCTAGGCTTGCTTAGCCCCATAATCGCTGCTGGAGCCATGTCCTTCAGTTCTATCTTTGTGGTGACCAACTCCTTGAGGTTGCGGAAGGTGAAGTTGTCAGGATAAACCCAGGCAGGAGGGGAGCCCATTGGGGCTCCTCTTCTTTAGAGGTTGACAAGAGGGGGTATATTGGCCTAGAGTTTGAGCGTGGCAGAGATCGGCATTCGTCCCCTGGCGATAGAGGACTTGGCAACTAGCCGGTTTGAAGTTCAAGCCCCAAGGACGGGAGTCCCGAGAGGCTCTCAGCCGTCAGTTGAGGCAGGGGCGGGTGACACTCTTGGGAGCGGAGAAGGAGTTGCATGATCAGGGGATAGAAGTCATAGCCGCTTTCATCGAGGCTGAAAATGAGCCATCTTTGAACCTCTTTCAAAAGGAGGGGTATCTGCTTGCCAGGGAGTCGCCTAGAGCTCGGCCGGTGGTGACCTTCGAGGTGAAGCCGCTGCCGGATGGTACTGAAGCACAACCGAACCATCCCGTTCAAGGACAGCTGTCGCACACTCTTGGAGCTGCCGAGTTGGAAAGGCCTCCGGTGGCGGCACACCTCGCGTGAAGCTGATAGTCCGAATCTCTCTATCCCTGCTCACGTCAACCCTCCAGTGCATTAGATGACTAGCCTTCAGCCCTGCCTGCTCAGACCTCTATCTGTACCCCAAGCCCCTTTTCCACTGCCTTTCGATAAGCCAGCAAGGCTATAACCGTATCCTGCACACCTACACCGGTCAGATCACATATAGTGATCTCTTCATCATCTCTCCGGCCGGGCTTCCGACCAGAGGTCAGCTCTCCCAACTCGATAATCTCGTCATCCTGGGAGATAGTACCTTCCTCCAGTCCGTGATGCAACTCGCCCAGGCGGAAACACTGCGATTTCAGGTCGCAGACTAGAAGGTCGGCATGTCGCAGTACATCAGCGTATAGTTCCTGCTTCTCCTCAGCATCAGAACCCATAGCTGTGATGTGTAGCCCGGGGTGTAACCATTCGGCCTTTAGATAGGGATCTCGCGATGGCGTGGCTGTTACCACGATATCACTACCTCTGACAACAGTTTCTGCATCCTCCGCCTTCACGATCTCGACGCCCAGTACTGGCGCCATCTCTGAAGCGTACTCCTCAACTTCGTCGGGGATTACGCCGTAGATCATCAGCCTCCGAAAGTCGCGTACTAGCTTTAGGGCCATCATCTGGTAGCGAGCCTGCGTACCAGACCCGATAACTCCGGCTGTATCGATCCTCTCTTGGGCCAGGTAGCTGGCTGCCACCGCCCCCGCTGCACCGGTGCGCACATTGGTCAGGTAGCCGTTATCCAACAAGAGTGCCTCAGGGACGCCTGTCTTGGCGCTCACGATCACCATCAGACCACTACCACTAGGCAAACCCAAGAGATAGTTCTCGTAGAACCCCGAGGCTATCTTGATGGCAAAACTGTCGCGCCCTCGTATGTAGGCGGTCTTGACGTCCACCTCCCCCTTGTTCTCTGGGATATCAACCCGGATTATGGGTGGTATGGTGACCTCGCCATCCGCCAAGCGCGTGAAACCATCCTCGACAACCGCAATCGCCTCCTGATCCATCCCTACGCATTTCCGAATCTCAGACTCCGTCAATATGGTGACCTTCATCTCACCTCCCTCGCGGCGTCCAGCCGTTGCCTCTGTCAAGTGCCACTCCATTCGACCTTCTGGTGCAATTGAAGACCCCCGGTTTCTCCTCGCGAATTGTGTATCTTCAACTGGCGCTCACCCCTGTAATTCAACGATCAACTCATGGATACGATCCAGCCCCGCCCGGAGGTAGTCGGGCGGCAGGCCGAAACTGATCCGGAGGTAGTGGTCCAGGCCGAAGTGGTCCCCTGGCACGATGAAGACGCTCTTTTCGTGGATCAACCGCTCCACCAATTCGGTCGAGTTGACATCGAGGTGATAATGGACGAAGGCGATGGCCGCCGCTTGCGGCGGGACTAGGGTAAAGATCCCCTCGTGGCTCTCCAACCACCCGTCGAGGATGGGGAAGCCCCGGCGGATGTAATCGCGGGCCCGCTGAATAAGGCGCGGCCGCACCTGGGGCGACAGGGCAATGGCCGCCAGCCTATTGGCCAGTATGGTAGCACTGATGGTGGTGTACTCGTGGCGAGCCCAGATCTCGTCCACAACGTCGGTCGGCCCCACCACCCAGCCGATCCGCAGCCCCGGTAGGCCGTACGCTTTGCTCAGGCTACCCATAGCCAGCGCCCTGTCATACCGACCCCAGAAGGAGGGCGTCTGGATGTCAGTCAGCCGCTCTGCGCCGCTGTATACCTCGTCGGCCAGGAGCCAGGCCCCGACCCGCCCAGCAGCGGCCACGATGGCATCCATCTCCGCCTCAGTGAGGATGTAGCCCGTGGGGTTATCCGGGTTGCAGACGGCGATCAGTTTCGTTCTCTCTGAAACAACGTCATTCAACTCCTCCAGGTCAGGAGCCCAGCCCCGGCCCTCTTTGAGATGAAAGGCCCTGACTCGCACGCCGAAATTGTGGGCAAGACCCCAAATCTGCATGTAGTTGGGCAGCATCATCGCCATCTCGTCCCCCGGCGCGAGAAGGGTCTGGAGGGTGATAAAATTGGCCTCTGCGCACCCGACGGTGACCAGAACGTTGTCGGGGGTTGCGCCGGGATAGAGGGCAGCGATGTGCTCCCGCAGTTCGATGACGCCGTTAGCCTGCGCGTAGTTTAGCTCGGTATTCAGCAGTTCCTCGACCACCACGGGGTCATTCACCAGTTCACGGATGGTGGTGGGGTGAACGCCGCTCTCCGACAGGTTATACTCCACGACGTTCTCCCATTTGGACATCATGCGTTCCATAGCGAAGGTTTGGAATTCGGAAATCATGAGATTCCCTCCTTGAGTTGAAAGGCCATTCCCAAGATAGATAGTAGGGCCTAGACTCTCTGTTTAACCGCCAGTGTACTCCCAAACGAAGACGCCGTCAACTCAGACAACAGCGCTTGCAGCCCTATTCCCTTCCTCGGCACGTCCTACACCCTAACCAACAGCCCCTTCCATCCTCACTCGGAAGGGGCCGGCTCGTAGGGGGCAAGTCGTCGGTCAGCGCATCCACAGTCTCACCGCCAAGCCCAGGGGAAGCCTTCCCTTGGGCTTCGTGGATCAATACTCGGAAGCCCTCCAAGGGGCTCCCAGGGCTCACGAGAGGCTGGGAGAGGTATGTGAGAAGAGAATCGGAATGTTGTCGGGACAAGGAGACACGAGTCGTGCGTGACGGACAGGAAAGGGACAGAATGGGGAATGGCTCACCCTGCTCGCCCGCTGGAACGAGCGCCAACAAGAGGAATGATGGCAGAGGGGGGCCAGCCTGCGGAGCGAACCTTACGCAAGGTGAGCCAAGTGCTAAGTGGTGAACACGAGCCATCTGCCGCGCCGGATTGACCGATTCTCCCAGGGGTGGTAGAATGACGATATGCTCGTCGTTTCGTGCGGATAGAGGCGGTGTGACCATGGGTGAAGGGAGTGGATAAGCCCAGCGCTCTAGAGAGGTGCTGGGCTCGGCCTTTTCAGAACATCCAGGATCTAGGAGGAGAGATGAAAATCAGAAAAGCAGACCCATCATAGGGGCCATCGTGGTGCCCGCGCTTCTCTTTATCCTGCCCTTGGTCTTGGCGGGCTCCGCGGGGGCCGATCGGCAAGAAGTGCCGTCGAACTCGCCCCCGGGTCCGGTGTCCTATTTCATCAATTACCAAGGGAGGCTATTGCACGATACGGGCGCGCCAATCAACGACACCGTTGACCTTACCTTCGGGATCTGGCGTGACCCGGGTGACCCGATCGCCGTTTGGGAAGAGGAACATTACGATGTCTCGGTGACCAACGGCCACTTCGATCTGGCCGTGCGGGTGATCTCGGCCATCGTCAGCAACCTCGGGAAAATCTTTGCCTTCAACGTTCCCAACCGGGGCGCTGTCTCCAACTTGCCTGAAGACGCCATCGTGGATGTCACAGGGACCGTGGACCGAATGGGTGCACATAGTTTTGCCATGGGACCCTTGCCCAAGGAATTGCTTGGGTATCAATACTCCTTGGTCCTAAGCCAGGAGTTGGCTGTCGATGCGGCGTTGAGCGGTTCCCGGAAGGATCTGCTGAAAGCGATTGTGGCCCATCCGCTGATCCATTCGGTGGATGCGACAGAGAAAGCGATGGATGAGTTGCTCACGCTCCAGGCCGAATGGCTGCCTCAGTTTCAAAAGTAGGAACTGCAATTGAATCCCCTACTCGGCACCTGGGCCTGGGTGAAGAGCTATAATTGGAACCATCTCCATTCGGCATTGGCCAATGTACCGCCGATGGAGTATGGGGTTGAGTCGACGGGACTACTGGCTCAAAATGGGAGAAAATAGTGGGAAATTGCAAGCAGACACTTCAATGAACTGACCTGGCATCAAAGCCCTCAGCGGTCGGCCGGTCCAGGCAGGTGTCAACCATAACTCTGGCATACCTTCTAGAGGGGAGGTGGAATCCGTGTTCTAAGGACTAGTCAAGCGCAAGATGGGGATGTTGTTGCTATCAAAGAGATGCGTTGTTTCTTCCGAGTGAAGCAGAACAACCAGGAGGTGCAATGGCGAAGGAAACGATCGGGTTCATTGGACTGGGCATTATGGGACGCCCGATGGCCAAGAACCTGGTCAGCGCCGGCTACGAACTAGTGGTCCACGACATCAATCGTGAACCAGTCAAAGAGCTCGAGGGGTTAGGAGCGAAGGAGGCGTTCTCCCCCAAAGAGGTCGCTGCCCAGTCGGATGTCATCATCACTATGTTGCCTGACTCGCCCGACGTTGAGTTAGTTGCCTTGGGCCCTGACGGCATAATGGAGGGGATTCGCCCGGGCAGCATCTATGTGGACATGAGCACCATCTCTCCAACAGTGGCTGTCAAGACAGCGGAAGCGGCAGCGGAGAAAGGCGTCAAAGTATTAGACGCACCGGTCAGTGGCGGTGACGTGGGAGCACAAAAGGGCACTCTGTCCATCATGGTTGGTGGTGATGAGGAGACCTTCAACGAAGTCTTGCCCATCTTCCAGGTCTTGGGGAAGAACATCGTGCTCTGCGGAGACAATGGCGCCGGGCAGACGGTGAAGGCTTGCAACCAGATCCTGGTGGCCATCACCATTGAGGGTGTAGCTGAGGCGTTGGTATTGGGCGCCAAGGCCGGGGTTGATCCTGTCAAGATCGTGCAGGTCCTGAGTGGAGGGTTGGCCCGCTGTGGCATCCTGGGGAACAGGGGCGAGCGGATTTTGAATCGGGACTTCGAGCCGGGATTTCGCTGTCGCTTGCATTACAAAGACCTGCGCATCGCAGTGGCTGCCGGGCAGGCGTATGAGGCAGCACTGCCGGTGACCTCTCTGGTGCACGAGATGTTTAAGCAGATGACTCTCTCCGGTCGGGGCGACCTGGACCATACTGGGTTGATCTCTGTCGTTGAGGAGTTGTCTCAGATTCAGGTCAAGAAGTTTGAGTAGGTTCAGCGGCGAAATGCTACAAGGGGACTCATGAGCGTGGCCGAAGACATGATGGTGCTCATTATGGCGACTATCATCATCGCGAACCGCCAGAGAAGTATTCAATGCCCACGCACGGGATCGCAAGAAAGTATGGAGAGAGCAATGACGGCGATGGGGTATGATGAGCCTCGCTTTGCTTATCTCGACCGCCCCTGCTTGGTGGTTGTCACTGCCGTTGAGCCACGTTCTTCTCTGCTTGGAGACCGCCGGTCGTCGATGAATCATGTTCATAAGAGGCATTCCACGAGACAAGACCCGTGCTGGTGAGGCCTCACCAGTGAAAGGACTTCTGGAGCGGGCGGTAGCTGAGGCGGTATCACCGTCAGAGATCGTCTCTGGATATCTCGTTCGGGCTATGACGGAGGTGTGGGCTCGTTTCGAGTGCCAGGAGTTCTATGCCTGATAGACGGTCATAGCTGCTCAGGCGATACAGACGGGACTCAGCTTTTTTGAATCCCTTGTTGGCGGAGGGGGAAGTTAAAACGGCCGGTCTGGTGGTAATAGGGATGGTGAAGGGGGATCTGTATGATATGGGCACGAATCCGGTATGCATGATGCTGGAGGGCGCGAGTTTTGAGGTCACCGACTTGTGAGTAGATGTACCTACTGAGAGATTCCCAGGCGCTATGGGAGAGCAGAAGCCAGATTTAGTGGGCATATTGGCCCTATTGACTGCGTCTATGCCATTTGTGGGGAGTAGTACACAGGCTTTGGTTGATGCGAGGTTAGGTGATAGTGTTAGAGTCAGAGTATTGGGGGGAAGGGCGCCTTTGGCCGAGGCCTATGCTGGCCAGATGAGATCGAAGGGGTATGCTCCTGATGCGGGATCAGCGGTCCGGAAGGCAAGGGACTTGCTTGATCTCATGTGAGACTGCGCCTTCGCTCGAGGCGATCCGATGAGGAAAATGGGTTGCCCGGTGTCCGCGCGTAGTGCCTCTCCACGGGACACTACGAAAGGCAGCGCTCGATGCCTAGAGGGGCCATTGACCCTGACCAAGAACCGATCTCACTGATTCAAGGTTGGAAAATCGTCTTGAGCGGAGAAGTCGAGGTATCAGATTGAAAGCCTGGTCACGGAGTTCAAATCTGCAATAGCCGGAAGGGGGATCGAGTTGTGCGCACGCTGCTAAAGGGCGTTGGGATGGAAGTGGCAGTCGAAACCGAGGGTCCGTTCGTGATCATTGGTGAACGCATCAACCCCAGCGGCAGGATGCGACTAGCCGACTCCTTGGCCCAAGGTGATATGTCGTTGGTGCGGGAGGAAGCCTTAGCTCAAGTGGAAGCCGGTGCGCAAGTTATCGACGTCAACGTGAGCGCTGTGGGTGTCGATGAAGAGAGAATCCTCCCTAGGGCTGTGCAGACAGTGGCTGAGGCGGTAGATGTCCCCATTTGCATCGACACGGCCAACCATCAAGCCTTGCGTGCTGCCTTGGCCGTTTGTCCGGGCAAGCCTCTTGTGAACTCGGTTACCGGTGAGGAGGCGTCTCTAGAAGCAGTGCTTCCCTTGGTGAAGGAATATGGTTGTGCAGTGATCGGCTTGTGCATGGATGAGGAGGGTATCCCCAAGGAGGCCCCGCGGCGGTTGGAGATAGCGAGAAAGATCCTGACTACTGCTGCGGCTTATGGCATTTCCCCCGAAGATGTGATCATCGATCCCCTGGCCATGACGGTGGGAGCGGACCACACGGCGGGAGTGGTAACCCTGGAGGCTATTAGGCTGATCGCCTTGAACCTGGGAGTTAATGTCACTTTGGGAGGGAGCAACATCTCCTTTGGCTTGCCGGAGCGTAGTCTGATCAACAGATCATTTCTCCCTATGGCCATAGCAGCGGGGCTGACCTGTGCAATTGTGGATCCGCTCTATGTTGAGATTCGCAAGACAATAGCCGCCTGCGATCTTTTGCTGGGACGAGACGAGTACGCTATGCGGTTCCTTGAGCGCCATCGGAGGGGTTGGTAGTTAGAATAGTGAGAACTTCAAGGAATAGCGGTTTTGATATCAAACTAAGGCATTGGAGCCCGACGGAGTGCTTGTGCTTTTCGCTGGCATCCCCAACGGCACGTTCGCCCGCTCGATCTGAGCGCGGTTTATCTCCATAACGCCCAATTCACCGGCACCTCCGGCTCGACACTGGCAGATCAGGCGGCGGTGATTCGCAAGGCCCTTCCTGGTCAAACCCAACGCCGCTGAGGCTGGTGAACTAACGGGAGCTCGTGTTACCTCGCCGGACGAGGCGCGCGAGGCCATGGGGAAGATTCACACTCTCGGTGTGCAAAATGTCGTCATCTCCCTTGGTCAAGCCGGGGCGCTCTACTCGGATGGGCAGAGCATCTGGCAGGCCGAACCGCCCTCGGTTGATGAAGGCAACCCTATTGGTGCGGGCGACGCACTGGTGGCTGGGCTGGTGTGGGGGTTGAGTCACGACTATTCTGGACCGGAAGTCTTGCGTTGGGGCGTGGCTTGTGGCGCGGCAGCGGCCACTCTCGACGGCACGGCCATGGGGCCACGGTCTCTCGTTGAGAGTTTGGCCCGGCAGGTACGTCTAGTCTCAGCCTCAGAGGGAATCTTCAATTGAACTCCTATACGGCCTTTCGCGCATAGTCCGACCTATACGAGAGTCGCAATTTTCGCCTCGGCATCACCGCAGGGCAGGTCCCTTCCATTCTCACCGGGAAGGGGCTGTTCTTACCGGGATGGCCTCATAGCGGCCAAGTCATAGGTCAGCGCGGCCACACTCTCACATTCCTTTTGGCATTCGGGTGGCAGTTGTGAGCCATACGAACGGCACTTAGCGTGTTGGCAGTTTATGACGTCCGCCGAAGACCTGGGCGACCCTGAGCAAACATCGGCCACAAGTGCTCTCTCCTTTGGATGCGGGTTGGGATAACAGGTTTCGCGGCTAAAGAGGCCGCAGAAGTGCAACAAAGAGAGGGAGATTTCTCAATCTCCCTCTGCTCAAAGAGCCCAATCTGGAATGCTGTCCGGTTCGTTTCAGAGGTGGCCCGCTTCAGCCTGCTATTCGGGGCGAAGGGACTGTCAGCCCCACTACCCTTCTCAGCCATCCAAGAAGCGCTTGGTCTCCGTCCAGAGGCGTTTGATCGCCTGGGAAGCCAAACCTTGGGAGTAAGTTATCACCGGTTGCCCCTGCACCATAGCCTTGGTCACCGCTACATCGAAGGGGATATGTCCCACTAGTGGGATGCCTCGTGTGGCGTAATCTTGGGCTATAGTCCGGCTCGTCTCAGGGTTGAGATCGTACTTGTTGATGCAGAGCAACGCCGGCACACCGAAGTGCGCTATGGTGGAAAGAGCGCGCTCCAGGTCGTGGACGCCGGCCACGGTGGGCTCAGTGACTAGGAGAACCAAGTTGGCCCCAGCGATAGACGCTATCACCGGACAACCGATGCCGGGAGGGCCATCAACGATCAGGTAGTCGAACGCCTGCTCCCGGGCCAAGCGCCTCGCCTCCTCCTTGACCTGAGTGACCAATAGCCCCGAATTCTCCTCCGCCGGTCGGAGTTGGGCATGTACCAGGGGGCCGTAGGGGGTGTCGGAGATGAACCAGTGGCCAGATACCGGTTCCTCCAAGCGTATGGCCTCGGAAGGGCACTCATAGTAGCAGACGGCGCACCCCTCGCAGGCCAAGGGATCTATCAGGTATACGTCATCCCCCTCCTGCACCGCCTGGAAGCGACAAACCTCGGCGCACCTCCCACAGGCGGTGCAGAGAGCGGGCTCTATCACGGCTAGCTTGCCCCCCCTAAACTCATGTTTCTCCTTCATTTGGGGCGAGAGTACTAGTTCCAGATTGGCAGCATCCACATCGGCATCGACCATCACCTTCCTCTCCGCCAGATGGGCGAAGGAGGCAGCAACGCTGGTCTTTCCGGTCCCCCCTTTCCCGCTCAAGATGACCAATTCCCTCATGGCTCCACCTGCCTTTCCATCTCTTTACACATCCCTCTGAATCGCGACTTGTAATCGGGGAAGGCTTCTACTAGTGGAGTGCCTACCGAGTACGCTTCGGCGATCCGTCGGTCGAAGGGTATGCGCATTAGAATCGGAAGGTTCTCCTCCTGGCAATACTCCTCCGTCCGGGCGTCCCCTATGTCTGCCTGATTGATTACCACTCCCATAGGTAACTCGAGTTCCCGCGCCACTGCCACCGCTAACTTTAGATCATGGAGGCCGAAGGGTGTTGGTTCAGTGACCAAGAGGCAATAGTCACTACCCCGCAGCGATTCCACCACCGGACAAGAGGTGCCCGGCGATACGTCGAGGATCACCGTCTTTCCATCTTGGGCCCTGGCCTTTAGGCGGCGGATGATGGGTGGTGGCATCGGGTCCCCTGGGTTCAACAGGCCATAGGCGAAGGCCATTTTCCCCACGCTGCCCCACTCTACGACTCCGATCACGTGGGGCACCTCTTCAATCGCTTGTAGGGGACAGGCCAGTTTGCAACCTCCGCACCCGTGACAAAGTTCGGGGAAGAAGAGTACCTTTTCTCCCACCACAGCGATAGCGTTGAATTGACAGACCTCAGCACAGCGACCGCAGAGGTCACATATAGTCTCATCAACCGAGGGTCTGAGGATGGCTACCTCTTCTCGCCCTTGAATAGTTGGATTCAAGAATAGGTGAGCATTGGGAGCCTCAACGTCACAATCTAGGAGTTGCACCTGATTCTGGGGGAGGGACAAGGCCAGACTGACCGCTACGGTGGTCTTACCTGTTCCTCCCTTGCCGCTGGCGATGGCTATCTTCATCTATTCATCCTCCTCATGCGCCTTCCAGGCCGATAGACAGGTGAAGCCGGCCTCCGGGACATACCCCTCTAAAGGGGGCTCGAATGATGGTACCTCGCTCGGCGCCTGGCACAGGGCCGAACGGTATTGTCTCGCCTGTAATCCCACGCCCTCCAGCATCTCTTCTACCTCCCTGAGGAGGTAGAAATGCGCTGCAGCGTAGAAGGGGTGGCCTCGCCGTCCCTTCTCCAGGTAGGCCTCTGCCCAGGGACTCTCCCGGAGCACGAGGCCTAGAACCACGGCGCCGCCAGGGCACACGACCCTGGCGCTCTCGCGGAGGACTAATAGAGGGTCATCCACGAAGCAGAGGGTCACCACCAATAGCACCGCTCCGAAGGCCTCGTCCCGAAAAGGTAGGCGCTCTCCTATCGCTTGGACGAGTTGCACACCCCGACGGCGGGCTAGGTAGAGCATCGGTCGGGCAGGGTCTACGCCCACCTCCACGCGTAGGGCCTCGGCGAAGCGACCGGTGCCGACACCCACTTCCAGATGAGGCTTCGGCAGCCCTGAAAGTAGTGGCCGCAGGCACTCGACCTCCATGGGAAAGGCAACTCGGCCAACGGCTTCCTCGTACCAGGCATCGTAGCGCTGGGCCAGTTCCTCGAAGATGCTTGCACTCATATTCAGAACAACGTTTTTTCAACCATCTTCCTACCCTTTAGATGGTTCGGCCAGAGTATCCGACAGAGATGTCGCTTCTGTGGGCACCATCTCCACGCCCGCGTCAGCGAAGATATATTTGCATCCTTTCCCGCTCTTCTTCATTGGCACTGCTCTACTTTTCTTCGGGTCATATCAGAAAGCCACCTCCGTGCCAGCGGGAAAGGATACCGCACGATCCGGGAAAGCGCGCCTCAAAGCCCGCAAGGCTCGGTCACCAGTGCAATGGTTCAGATAAAGCCCAGGGGAGCCATACTCCTCCTTTAATATGGAGATGATGTGATCTACCTCCTCCTTGCCCAGGTCCAACAGGTGAGCGCCGCCCAGGATGGCCTTGACCTGACGGTCAAATGTCCGTCGCACGTGGGCTAAAATATTTAGGAGTCCAGCGTGGCCACAGCCTAGCACCACGACTAAACCTCG
>JRER01000111.1_pt1 | contig 17504 bp, 20 predicted proteins | sample 210161 | NCBI WGS metagenome assembly JRER01 (sample SAMN03019618, study PRJNA260268) | marine sediment metagenome | biome: Marine; feature: Sediment; material: Clay; isolation source: clay from marine sediments 136 meters below sea floor depth collected from... | place: New Zealand: Canterbury...
ATAGGATGAATATAGTTGAGCCGGGAGGCGTTAACAGCCAATCAGGTAGCAATCTTATATCACCTAACCCAACAGTTTCACGATTTCTTTAGTTTTAACCTTTTCCTCTTGGTTTTAACCGTTTTCACCGACGCGCAAGTTAATACCATGTAGGCATCAGCTGTGAACCTTGAAAGCAATGATCAGCCTCCTAAGAAGCGACGTAAGGCAGGATACATTTCTGCGACGCGTTCTTGCATCAGAAGCTGATAATATTGGTATAGAATTCCGACAGCCAGCAAAATGCCCATACCCGTTCCAAACACTCCGAAGAAGTTCGCAACCGAAGCGATTAGTCCCACTAGAACCCCGCCGAGTACAGCAACTGTGGGAATGTAACGATTGAGAAGTGATTCGATGGTTTTACTCGATCTTCTGAATCCTGGAATCTGCATCCCTGAGTCAATGAGTTGTTTCGCAACCATTTTTGGACCTAAACCTCCCACTTCAAGCCAGGTGAGTGAAAAAACGACGCAAAATGCGATCATGATGGTCATGAATCCAAGTGCTCGGATTGGATCACTTGCAACGTCTGACAGGTTTTGAGGAGAAATTACATAATATACAAGTCCACCAACGGGTTGAGATTGTCCTCCTTCTCCTACTGCATACTGGCCCAAGAGACTAACCCAAAAGTTGTTTCTGCCCCATGGTTGACTCCAAAGAAGTTGGGATATGAAATATATGTTTGCGAAAAGAGCGGAGGCGAAAATCACGGGTAGGTTAGATACGTATAGTAGTTTGATTGGGTATCGGCCGCGAAATCCTCTATAACGGGCGTATGATATGGGAAGCTCGACTCTGATTCCTTCTGCATAGATTACTATGAGAAAAACAGCTATTGTCGTGATGAAACCCAGCATGGTGGGGTTTTGTCCAGGTCTAAAGAAGACATTACTTAACGATTGACCGCTTAGGATTGTTTGAAAGAAGGCGATCAGAGCTCCAGATTGTTTTCCAACCTCTCCAAATGCAGGTAAAGGAGACAAACAAGACCATGCAATAGTTTGAGCCACTCCTGCCATAATGAACAGGCTGATTCCGCTCCCAATTCCCCAGCCCTTTTGTAACAATTCATCTAAAAGCATAAGCAAAATCCCGGCGAACATGAGTTGAACAAAGACGACCATGGATCTCGCAGGTAGTAGACTGCCGTACATTCCCCCAATTAGGTATGCAGAAGCTTGAACTCCAGTCATGATTATAGAAAAGACCTTGGTAGCAGTAGTGAAAAGGGCTCGGTCATCAGGGTTGGACATGTCGCATTCGATCATGTTGGATCCCACAAGAAGCTGTAGAATGATGCCTGCAGTTACTATGGGACCTATTCCAAGTTCCATTAAGGATCCTCGATTCGAGGCGAAAATTACTCGGAGATATTGGAGGGGGTCTCCTCCTTCCGCCCCAGGAGGCAGGTATAGCGGCACCTCGGACATGACAAGGTATAATGCCAGTGCCATGGCAGTCCAGAACAGCTTTTCGTTAAATCCTACCTTGCGCTGAGGTGGGCTGACTTCGGGTACAAACCTTGAAAGAGGCTGGAACATCCTGAGGAATCTACCGGCCATGCGCTTTTCCTTCTTTGTTCATAAAACAGGTTGCAATGCTTGGTAATTAATTTTTAGCTCAATGAATTAATCATGTTTTTTCTAGGATCTGCCCGCCAGCCTTCTCTATTTTTTTAGCCGCGTTTTCTGAGTGAGATGTAATCTTGACGAGGAGAGGTCTGGTTATGTTTCCCATTCCTAAGAGCTTGTTGTATCCTAGCTTGTTGAGGTCTAGAACGGTTTTTTTCTTCTTTTTTTCTGGTTGTTCCTTGACCAATCTATCAGCTAGTTCTTCGAGTTGTCCTACGTTGATGATGGAGGGTTTGCGGTGTAGACTTTGCGGAGATGTGAATCCTCTTTTTCCATAATAGTTGGGCTCATGCTTTATCACGTACGTCCACCCTGCTTTGTGGCGGCCTGCCTTTCGTCCGCCTTTTCCTCCAGTTTTTCTATGTTGCCCGATCTGCCCGTAACCGTGGGTTCTGGAGCCTCGCATCTTTCGGGTTTTCCGAAGTTTTTGGGGCACGCATTCAACCTCATTTTTTAGGCGCTTTAAAGTTTGGAATATTTTAATTATTCTACGAAGATTTTTTCGCCTTTGAATACTTTTTCTACGAGTTTTTTCAGGCGTACTTCGAGTACTCCGTTTTTGTATGAGGCTTGAGCTGATTTGGGGTCTACTTTAGCGGGGAGTGTTAGTTCTTTGTGGTATTTTCGTTTGGGTGTGTCAACTGAAATTGTTAGGTGATCTTTGGTTGTGTGGAGGTGTATATCGTTTTTTTCTACGCCTGGGAGTTCAGTTACGATGACTACATCTTTGTCCTCCTCTATAACGTCAACGAGGGGTTCCCGTTCTTCTCGAATTTGAGGACCGAAACGGCTTTTTTGAACGTTTCCGAATTCTCGGATCACGGGTTTTCCGTTGGGTCCGATAGACATTGAGAAACCGTATACGTAGGGTCTGTAAGCTTTTGCTTTTTCGGTTGGGGTTTCAAAAGCTTTGCTCATCATTTCGTCCATCATGTCTTCGAGTCTGTCGAACTCGTCGAAGATGTTGAACCATGTGTGTGGACTTTTTTTCCTTCTTCGGCGTTTCCACCAGGGTTCGCTCATCAGCCTTTCTCCTTTGACAAGATTGTGCATGAAATGATGACTATAAATGTATCGCTGAATCTGGCTTTTCACGGTTAGAAGTGGTTTGCGAGTGTGTGACGCTTCTAGCCCTGGTCTAAGATATGCGCCAAATAGGAATTAAATAGAAGGATAAAAAAGGATTTTGAGGTAACTGTTGCTGTTCTTCTATTCCAGAGAAATAAGAACAACTGATATATCCGAATAACGTTCAATGAAAATGGAGGAAAAGACGATAACGCAAGTACCAAAGCCGATTATTCTAAAGCTTGGAGGATCAGTTATTACAATAAAGAATGAATCCTTTACTCTAAACAAGAGAGCAATCACGAGACTTGCAAAAGAGATCAAACGAGCTGATGTTAACTCTCTTGTCATAGTTCATGGTGGTGGTTCTTTCGGTCATCCAGTTGCAAAACAGTACAAGATAGATGAAGGCTACAAAGATTCGTCACAGATCATAGGATTCGCAAAAACACATCAAGCAATGACAACACTAAACAAACATGTCATAGATTCCCTAATAAACCAAAACATCCCAGCAGTAGAAATCCAACCCGCCTCCATCATAATTACAAAGTCAGGTCGAACCCACATCATGGAAGAAAGACCATTAACGAAACTGCTTGAATTAGGATTCACACCAGTTCTTTACGGAGACGCGGTCCCAGACTCGAACATCGGATTCGCCATCCTGTCCGGCGACCAGCTTGTCTCCCAACTCGCAATACGACTGAACGCAGACCGCATCATAATAGGCGTAGACGTAGACGGTCTCTACACAGCAGACCCTAAAACCAACCCGTCCGCCCAACTCATCCAACACATCACCCTACAACAACTGAAAAAGCTACAAAACAAAATCGAAAAAACAAATGTAACCGATGTCACAGGTGGCATGCTTGGAAAAATACTTGAACTAATACCCGCACTAGAACATGGAGTTAATGTGAGAATCGTGAACGCTTTAAAACCCGACAACGTTTACCGCGCACTTGAAGGAAAAGAAGTTGTCGGCACCTTCATCGAAAAGGGGTGAAAAAACTGCCTAACCCAACCGAGAAAAGAAAGACTAATCACATCCGCATATGCATAGATGAAAACGTCCAAGCCCGACAGGCAACGACAGGATTCGAGGACGTCTTCCTTGTCCACAGGGCCCTACCAGAAATTGAACGAGACAAAATCAACCTCTCAACAAAAGTTTTCAACCACAAACTTTCCGCCCCACTCATTGTAGAAGCCATGACTGGAGGAGCCACAGAAACGGCGAAAATCAACGTAGCCATAGCCGAAGCGGTGGAGGAGCTAGGCTTAGGAATGGGTGTTGGAAGCCAACGAGCCGCCATTGAGAACCCAAAACTAGAAAACACGTTTGCAGTCACTAGGAAAAAAGCGCCTACAGCCTTTCTCATAGCCAACATCGGAGCACCCCAACTCGTCAGAGGATATGATGTCAAGCAAGCCAGAAAAGCTGTGGAAATGATAGACGCCGACGCATTAGCCATCCACCTAAACCCGTTGCAAGAAGTCATCCAACCCGAAGGAGAAACAAACTACGTGGGCGTCCTCAAAAAAATCAGAGAAATCACGCAGGCACTTGACATCCCAATCATAGCTAAGGAAACGGGTACGGGCGTAGCAGCCGAAGAAGCAAAAATGCTTGAAGCCGCAGGCGTAGCAGGAATAGATGTAGCAGGTGTCGGAGGAACAAGCTGGGCAGCAGTCGAATATCACCGAGCGAAAAAAATGCAAGACAAATTCCGTCAAAGGCTCGGCGAAGACTTCTGGGACTGGGGCATACCCACCGTTGCAAGCCTCGTCGAGGTCGTCCAGTCCGTAAATCTCCCAGTAATAGCCTCAGGTGGAGTGCGCTCTGGAATAGACGTCGCAAAGAGTTTAGCATTAGGCGCAAGTCTAGCTGGTATGGCCTCACCAATCTTACGCCCCGCCACAAAAGACTCAAACAATGTTAAAAAAGCGCTTTTATTCATAATAGAAGAGTTAAAAAACACCATGTTCCTTGTAGGAGCAGAATCCACTCAAAGATTAAAGAAGGCTCCACTCGTGTTAACCGGAAAGACGGCTGAATGGTTGCGAATGCGAGGCTTCCAACTTGAACGGTACGCGAGAAGAAGGGAAAGTGGTTAAATGAAAATAGATGTTGAAAAACTTCTGAAAGAGAAAGCCCCAATAATTGATAAAATGATAGAAAAATACATTCCAAGGACATACGACAAAGAATCCTTGGTTTTTACACTTGGTCCACCAGCATACGAATACAGTTCTGAAGCTATAAGCAAAGCAATAGCAGAACCTATATGGGAATTTTTAGACAGAGGTGGCAAAAGATGGAGACCAATCCTTTTCCTTTTAGTCTGCGAAGCTCTTGGCAAAAACCCAAACGAGTTCTTAGACTTCGCCATAATCCCAGAAGTCATCCACAACGGAACAATAATGATAGATGACATCGAAGACAGCTCGGAATTTCGGAGAGGCAAACCCTGCACGTACAAATTGTTCGGCCTCGACATCGCAGTCAACGCGGGAAACACAATGTACTATCTGCCATTGTTAACCTTAATCAAAAAAAAGGACAAACTTTCTAACAAAAAACTGACCAGACTCTACGAAATCTACGTGCAAGAAATGATCAACATAAGCTTTGGACAAGCAACAGACATCGCATGGCACAGAGGATTAGTAAACGCCGACGAAATCACAGAAAACCAGTATCTCCAGATGTGCATATACAAGACTGGAACATTAGCAAGAATGTCAGCGAAGATGGCTGCTGTACTAGCAGATGCTGATAACGGTTTGATTGAAAAAATAGGAAAATTCGCGGAGGCACTCGCCGTAGCCTTTCAGATACAGGACGACATCCTCGACCTAGTCAGTGAAAAATTTGCCGAAGGAAAGGGTGGACTCGGCAGAGACATTACGGAGGGAAAACGAACCTTGATGGTAATTCACGCACTAAAAAAAGCGGAGGCTGGAGACAAAGAGAGGTTGATAGAAATTTTCAACATGCACACAACCGACCAAAAAATAAGAAACGAAGCGATCGACATCATCAGAAAATATGGTTCAATAGAATACGCAAAAGAGTATGCACGAAACATGATGAAAGAAAGCTGGAAAGAAATTGATGAGTTTCTACCACCATCAAACGCAAAGGAAGAGTTAAAGGCATTCGCTAGTTATCTCGTTGAAAGAAAAATCTGATTAGGCACGGAAAATCAAGTGGCAAACTTGACTTCAAATGTGAAACTTAGGGAAATCATTCGGAAGATTGCGCTTTTGAATGCGCTTAACTACGGAGGAAAAGCTCAACCAGGGCCTGTTCTCGGCAAATTACTCGCAGAAGACCCGCATCTTAAAACGAGAGTAAAGGAGGTTGCGTCTATCATTGCTGAGGTTGTCCGAGAGGTTAACAAGCTTTCTCTAGATGAGCAGAGGAGGATGGTTGAGGAGAAGTGGCCGGCGGCTTTGGTTAAGGAAAAAGCTGTGGTAGAAAAGATGCTCCCGCCGTTGCCAAACGTTGAAAGTTACAAGCGGGTTGTCACTCGTTTTGCACCAAATCCAGATTGTCTCTTACATTTGGGGTCGGCTAGAGCCATAATCCTCTGCTACGAGTATGCAAAAATGTACAACGGTTTGTTCTACCTCCGTTTCGAAGATACAGACCCGCGACTGAAAAAATCTGCCCTGCAATTCTACGATCTCATAAGGGAGGATATAGCGTGGCTCGGATGTAAATGGAACGCCGAATTCATCCAAAGCGACAGACTCCCCCTATATTATGAACACGCAGAAAAAATCCTTAGAGACGGCAATGCCTACGTTTGCACTTGCAAGCGCGAAGAGTTTCGAGAAAAAGTAATGATAAGGCAATCGTGTTCATGTAGAAACCTAACACCGAAAGAAAACGTTGTACGCTGGAAACATATGCTAGACGGAACTTATGGCGAAGGGAAAGCCGTTGTGAGAATTAAAACAGACGTGGACCACCCGAATCCTGCAGTTCGAGACTGGCCAGCGTTGAGGATCATTGACACAAAGAAGTATAGCCATCCAAGGGTGGGCAGCAAATACCGTGTCTGGCCTCTCTACAACTTTGCCTGTGGTGTCGATGATCATCTGATGGGTGCAACTCACATCATACGAGGAAAGGAGCATCTAACCAATCAGACACGGCAAGAGTACATGTATCGCTATTTTGGATGGAAGTATCCCGAGGCCATTCATTACGGCAGACTTAAAATAACAGGGGCTTCTCTCAGCAAATCCGTGATTGTGCAGGGACTTAGGACTGGTCTATTCAAGAGTTGGGATGACCCGAGGCTTGCCACGTTTGCCGCTTTAAGGAGGAGGGGGATAACGGCTGAGGCGATAAGGCGTCTAATAATTGATGTTGGCCCTAAGACCGCTGATGTGACGCTGAGCTGGGAGAACCTCTACGCCTACAACAGAAAAATAATCGACCCCATCGCAAATCGATACTTCTTTGTACGCGATCCAAAAGAGCTGAAAGTGAAAAAAATTCCACACGCATTTACCGCTAAGATTTCTCTGCATCCAGATAAGGCGGAAAGGGGCTTTCGTTGCTTTGAGATAAAGCCCAAAGAGCGTAAAGTGTCCTTCTGGGTTTCCAGCGACGATTTGAAACTTATGGAGAAAAATGGAAAAATACGTTTTATGGGATTGTTTAACTTTCAAGTTGAAAAAGTTACAAAGCATGGTGTTAAGGCGGTTTTTCACAGCAAGTCTCATGAAGAAGCGAAAAAAGTTGGCGCTACCCTGATTCACTGGCTTCCCTCTGGTAGAGGTATTACATGCGAAGTTATGATGCCAGACGCTTCTGTGGTTAAAGGAGTTGCTGAAAATTCCTGTAAGGCGTTGCGTCCAGATGACATTATCCAGTTTGAACGTTTCGGTTTCGTTCGAGTTGATAATGTAGATAAGAAGTTAAGTGCATACTTTGCTCATCGATAATCGAAACGATCTTAAGGCTTAAAACTGCGTGCACATAGACAATATTAATAGTTTTTAGTTCATAGATAGAAGTCGAGGGATTGAGAAATTGGAAGAGGAAAACCTTGTCGAAATCGGAAGGGTGGCACACTTCTACACGAGGATAGGTGTCGCAGTCATAGAGTTGACGGCATCCATCTCTGTCGGAGATAAGATTCTCATTAAGGGAGCAAACACAAACTTCGAGCAAACCGTTGAATCCATGCAGATAGAGCATAAAAACGTCGAACATGCAGAGGCCGGACAGAGCATCGGACTGGAACTAAAAGATCGTGCAAGAGAAGGCGATATCGTCTACAAGATCCCGTAGGCAACGGACATCCACGAGCACACGCACATTCGAAACGCACCTACTGCAAGAAGCCCCCGTTTTGGACCCTTTTAGAAGTGGATATTACAGAATCCTTTAGAACGTATGAATACACAACAGAAGAACCACTCTCAGAAGAATAAGAAGAAATCTCCGCCAACCAATCAAAATCCACATAATCCGTGTTCAAGAATTCAGAATAATCACCGCGTAAACAGAACCCAACCAAACGCCTAAACAAAAAACAAACCCAAAGAAACAAACAGCACCCAACCCACCATTACCCCCCTCTACCTAGAGGTCTCACAAAAATTTTTTCACAAACAAAAAATAACGTAACAAATACACGCAAAAACATTTTCACTTAGACCCAGATGTTTGACTTAACAGTTGAGACTTTTCCTCTAATTTCTTCTTTCTTCTCTCATAGAAGTCCACAGAAAGTATAATGAGGAAAGGTGAGAACAAGTACAAGGCAGCCAACCATGGATTTCCAAGCAAGACAGTTACCCCAAAAATCTGCTCTACAAACTCGCCCCCAAACGCAAAAGATAAGATATTCCCAAATTCAACGGCTAAAAAAGTCAGCATCAAAACTACAACAAATTGTAAAAGGGCACTCTTTCTTTTCAAGATAAGTGACGGAATGAGAGAAGTCATCACCCAAATCCAAGCAAAAGAGTACATAAATTCAATGCGATCTATACGAGGCATCAGCAATTCTTGAATTGATGGAAAAAATGGACCTATAGATTGGACAACGCTGATAACAGCTACACTGGTAAACATCTGATAAGTAATCAGTAAGACCCATATGCTAGATATGTAAAGAGGAGTCGTTAAAGCTGCTCTCACCATGAGATCATCGCCTTTCAATGGAAAGAAAACCTACAAGAGAGACGTTGCTTCCGCATTCAGTAGATACGATTATCAACTCTTCCAAAGACACATTTCGAACATTAGTTTCTAGGACGCTGTGAACACTTTCGGTTTCATCTTCGGGAGAAATCGTAACCCTGCAATTGGGGCAAGAGAAATCTCCATTTCCCTCAATTTTTGTCAGGTCTATTGTGTGTACTTGAATTTGTTTCAATCCTTGTCGCTCCACTTGAAAGTTCTCCAGTGTATATATACACAGAAAATTATAAGGAAGAGAGTATCTTAAATATTACGATGCAATTATTATGTTTCAAAATCTTTCTTGAAAGGTAATTGAAGATCAAGAGCCCCATCAAGTCAAATTATGAAAGCTAGAAAAAGAAAGTTTTAAACGAACATTAAGTAATAAACTATCAGCGTTTGAATGTGAAACTGGCAACAAGGTTTATTCATTGTTCGGTTGGAGACAGAATGTCTAAAACTTCAAAAGCTGAGCGGGCTGAGGTTTACAAAGACCACCGCGTCCAATTGTTTCTCAGCAAGTTCGTAAGTGGGGAGCTTAGTGAATTAAACCCGGTTTATGATCCCAAGTATGGGTACAAGTATCCAGTTGTTGAAGCAATTGTAGGTGAAGCCCGTATCACGGAGGAGTTTTTGAGGCATCTCTTTGAAGTCGGCGTTCTGAAAAGAAAACTCTACGACAAGATTGTTTATTGTCCGCATTGTAATTCAGCTAACGTCTCAGTTCATTACTGCTGCCCTCACTGCAAGTCATTTGACATTAGGAAAAGTTCGTTAATCGAACATGTTCCATGCGGATATATCGACACTGAAGAGCACTTTCAAATAAAAGGAAAGCTCACGTGTCCAAAATGCCACAAAGAATTGACCAAGCCTGATGTGAACTATAGAAAAGCAGGTGTGTGGTGCACCTGCAACGAGTGTGGCAAGAGCTTTGACATTCTGGTTCCATCTCATTTCTGTCGTGAATGCCATCAAATCTTCACGTTTGAAAAATCCATTTAAAGACGCATATTCTTACGCTTAAATCAGAACGTAATGCAGGAAACGGGACTTTGCTTGTTTCTGATTGCCCCAACACGGGAGTTTTTACAAGGTCGTGAATTTGAAGTGGAAAGCCCCGGCTTCCTGAAGGGAAAATCTGGTGCGAGTCACATGTTTGACATCAGGGCTTCCCGTGGAGACGGGTCTCGAAACATAACCGTGATCGATCTCGCAGCAACAACTGTAGCGTAGGCGTAGGGCTCATTTATGGGATAAACTTCTCGAAACATAGAAGGCTTTTTTTCACTGCCTTTACTTCATGTACCATTCAGCGTTCACTCTCGCCGATCTCATTCTTTTTAGGGATGCGTTTTGCTATGGGCGAATGTACATTCACGAGAATAGTGTGTCACAAGACTTAATAAACTCTATGAACGTTAAATCACTTACGTTTCCACCTACACCAACATTTTGTGGACATTCGAGATTCTGGAAAATAGCGTCTGCAAATGTTTTTTATCCCCTTTCTAATGGTAACAATAAGATGTTTTTTAAGGCGTTCCCGCTTTACATATAGATGTTTCCTTGAGGAGGCAGGTCAGATGGAACAATGGTTTGTGAAGCGCCGTAAGTCTAAGGTTTTGGACCTCGCGTATAGGCAGATGACACTTGCTATCGACACCGTCACTGAACTTGAGAAATCTATCATTGCAGCTTCAAAGAGAAACAAAGAAAAAGCGAAGAAGTGTATAGAACGGCTCTTCCCTATAGAGGAGGAAATTGACAACCTTAGAAGATCAGTGTTCGAGGAGTTAACGAGGGGAAGTCTACCCTCTAATGATCGTGAAGACATCATGCATTTGGTCAAGAGACTCGATGTGATGGCAGATCACGTGAAGGATTCTTCAAGAAGCGTTTTTGTCCTAATTGAGGTTGAGGTGCCTGAAGAGGTTTGGGGTATGTACGTTGACATAGCTGACAACCTAGTGGATTGCGCCTCTATCTTACGAAAAAGCCTTGAGAAATTGGGGAGCGCTCCGCATGAAGCCAGAGCTCTTTCACAAAAAGTTGACCAAGTAGAGAAAAAAGTTGACGACAAATATTTAGAAACTAAAAGTTTACTCCTTAAACACGGTAAAGATGTCAATCCTGCTACATTAATGATACTTAAAGATTTATTGGAGTCCATGGAAGAAGTAGCAGACAGCTGCGCTGACACTGCTGACTACGTCAAGATATTAACGGTTGCTCGAAAAACTGCCTAGAAAGTTTGTTCACCACATTAGACGTTTAAGCCGCCCAAAAAGGAGATTTACGTCTCATCACGTCGACAAACTCATTTAAAACCTCAAGTCCTTCTGGGGATAAGCGATCTTGGAACTTTGTTAGCAGCGTTTTTGCGTGTTCTTCAGGAACTTTAACGTAAAGTATATCCTTCTCGTAGATGTGTCTTCCCACGATGGGTTTGTCTAATGAGATAGCTACTTGCATTCCAGTTTTTGCTTCTGAGATGGCTTGTCCACGATCTTGAATTTGAATTATTTCGCCGATATTACTTCCGTCTTCTCTGGCAAGCGTATATTTCGGTTTGATCTGTCCAGCTAAAACCTTTATTCCTACTATAGCGGGCTTGGCTCTCCTAAACACATAGCCGGGAAGAAGCTTTATTTTACCAGGCTTGATCAATCTGTCGAATTCTTCTTGAAGACGCGTTTCTCTCTTGCTTCTCACCCATTTAGTGTAATCGTCGATCAAATGATAAATAATGTTGTGCTGGAATATCGGGACTCTCCGATTTTTCGCTTCTTCTTCCGCGTCTGGTAGTGTTTTTACGTTAAAGGCTATGATAACTCCGTGAAGTGGCTCATGTTCCTTAACCACGACCGCCTCCATAACATCTCGTTTAGAAACATCGCCAACATTTGCCAATCGTATTGGAACATTGTCTCGCCTCAGACTCTCAGCGATAGCCTCAAGGGAACCTAATGTATCAGTTTTTAGCACAATTCCTTCTATATCGGTAGCAATTCTGATTTTTTCTATCTCTTCAGAGACGACTTTAACATATTTTTCAAGCTGGTTTTCGGATGGAACTGCATATAACGGTGCGCCTGCTAAGGCGTCTTCAAGACCAGGCGCCGCTATTTTTATTCCAGTCGCAGCTGAAACCGTGTTTACTGAGGAGAATTTGTCTCGGGGGTCTCGGATTTCGTCAAGCGGTTTGGGTAGAAGGACTGCGCGGACCTTGGTTACGAGGGGCTTTTCTTTCCCTCCAACGACAATGATGTCTCCTTTTTTGAGCACGCCGTCGTAGATAACAGCGTTAATGGTGATTCCAAGCCCAGGGTCCTCCTTAACTTCTAGGACTGTGCCTTTTGCTGGGCCTTTCGTCACTTTCAGTCGAGTTCGCAAGAATTGTTGAGTTAAGCCGACTAGAACTGCTAGAAGCTCGGGTATGCCCTCGCCTGTTTTAGCGCTTACTGGAACAATAGCCGCCGTTTGAGTGAAATCGGATATTTTGTCAAAGCGGTCTGCTCGGAAACCGATTCTAGAAAATGTTCCTAGAATTGTGTAGAGGCGGTTGTCAAGGTCTTGGCGAACATAGGGGTCTTGGGTTTGATATGATGTTAGAAATGGCTCGTTTGGTTTGGACTTCCAGCCGGGTATGCGGTCGATTTTGTTTGCTGCGACGAGAAATGGGGTTTTTCTTGCTTTAAGGATGTCGATACATTCATTGGTTTGAGCTTCAAAGCCCCTTAAGACGTCGATAACAAGGATTGCGATATCTGCTACCCCGCCTCCTCTCTTTCTAAGATTTGCGAAAGCTTCATGTCCCGGTGTGTCAATTACAAGCAATCCAGGAATCCGTATTCTATGTCTCAATTTTTTCAGGAGAGGCCCACATATTTCCTCGAGTGTTTTGAAAGGGAAGAAGCTTGCTCCGATATGCTGGGTTATGCCCCCAGCTTCACGGGCTTGAACACTGCTTTTTCTGATTCTGTCCAGTAGCAAGGTCTTGCCTGTGTCGATGTGACCGAGCACGCACACGATGGGTTGCCTTACAGGCATCTGGTTTACCCTCTTTTTTCATTGGAAACCGTGGCCATCCAGTCTCATCATGAGTGGTGCATCAATGTTATAAATTGTTTCGCCAACAAGTTAATGCCGTGAACCCATGAGGGATTCTAGTAACACATTTCGCTCAAGCAGACGTTTGAGGAAAAGTATTTACTTCAAGTATTGTATGGAAGGGGGTTATGCAGTTAGAGTTTGTTGAAAATGCTTTGCTTTTCACAGTATACTCATAACTGTTTTTGGTGGGTTGTGCTTTGGAAAGACAGGTGCATACTTGACTATGCCTTTCCTCTCTCTTCTTTTCCAAAATATTTTGTCCATCGAACCTTGCGTGAATCTCGTTTCAGTTTTGTTGAGCTTTTTCTGCATTTGCTTGAACAAAACCAAAGGGTTGTTCCATCGTTTTTCACGTACATCATGCCTGTGCCTGGTGGAAACTCGTTTCCGCAGAATGAGCAATGTCGAGGCTTTGGCGTCAGCGAAACCTCCGTTATCGTCGTCTCATTTTCCTTGCTTCGCGGTCTGTTTCTCTTAGCATGAGGATGTCGTTGGTGCGTACTGGGCCTTTTACGTTTCTGGTTATGATGCGGCCTCGGTCTCTGCCTTCGAGTACGCGGACTCTGACTTGTGTGATTTGGCCTGTTGTTCCTGTTCGGCCGATTATTTGAATGACTTCGGCGGGTATTAGTCCTTCTGCTTCCGCGGTCATTCGCTGTGGCCCTTCTTTTTCAATTCTTCAATTTTGCTGGAGATTTCTTTGACTAATTCTGTTGCGTCGCCGACTTCGGTTATGCATACTGAGGCTGCGGGTACGTCTATTCCTGCGGAGGTTCCGAGTTTTTCTTTGTTTGGTACGAAGACGTATGGGATTTTGCGTTCGTCGCAGAGTATGGGTAGATGAGCGACGACTTCTGGTGGGTCTACGTCTTCGGCTATGACTACTAGTTTTGCTTGTCCTCTTTCTATTGCTTTGGTTGTTTCGTTTGTGCCTTTGCATGTGGAGCCTGTTTGGGCAGCTATTTGTAGGGCTTCGTATGTTGCGTCTGCTATTTCTTTTGGTATTTCAAATTTCATGTAAAATGGTCTGGACGTGATCCTTCACCCCTTTTTAAGTTTTTTGTGTGCTGGTTTTATCGGTGATTGGGTTTATGAATGTTTCGACTATTTGTGCTTGTCTTTTTGTTACGTTATTTTAGTTATTCTCTCTCTTATTAGACCCCCTATACCGGGGGGCATCATTGTTTTTGATGTTCTGCGGTTAGGCGTACTGTTGTGTGATTTGTGTTCTAGAAGATTTGGCGCATGTTCTTTACGTGTTATTTATGTTATGTGTGCTTAATTTGAGCTTTTGGTTTTCTAGCAATAATTTTTATTGGATGGGAAAACCTTGTTGTGTCTATTGGTGTTGGACCGAGCACTTCTATTCCGAGTATTTCTCCCCTTTTGTTTAAGTCTAGGATAAGGTTGTCCGAGATTGGCTCGCTTTCTGCTACTTTTCCTCTTTTTAGCCGAATGTATAGCGCATTGCAGCTGTAGTCATATTCTAGTGAAGCCAAGCCTTTTTAACCTCCTTTCATCCACCCACAGCGTAGTGACAACTTCAATATCTTCATTTTTCTTCTCGTATATAACTACTAGCTTTCTCTGTTCAATCTCGCCGTATGCAGCCAATCGGCCATATCTAACGGATATCAGCTCTTTTGGATTTTGTAAAACTTTGTGAATTTGAGTTTCGGTAATTCCTCGATCCTTCATTCTCATCTCAGCATGAGGCTTTAGAGTTATTATCATTCGAGTCGCGACCTCGCCGTGTTTATGCAAGCTCTATTCATCATTCGCTTTTTGTCTGATTTGGGTTGATATAGAGTTAAGTCTTTTGCATCAAAACAGGTAAATTTGGGTTGATGAGATGTTTTTTACGTTTACTGTTTTCGGTTTCGTGACTGTTTTGTTAGGATTTGGCTTAACGTGGCGTTGTTTCTCTCTCTCATAGACCCCCTATAATTTTTTTGTAGTTTCATTATCGTTTTCGACGTTTTGTTGTTAGGCGTGCTGTTGTGTGATTTGTGTTCTAGAAGATTTGGCGTATTGTTACAGAGTTTTTTTCTTTATGTGTTTAATTGAGGCGAAAAGAACGGTTAATGTGTTTGAGAGTTATCGAATGCTTCAGTGTTTGGTGGAGAAGAATGGTAGTCCTCCTTCGGTTTTGGTGATTATTGCGGCTTTGAATGAGGAGGAAGACATTAAGCCTACCTTAGCGGAGTTGAGAGCGGTTTTGGAGGATAAGAAATGAGGAAAATTAAGAATTCGGATGTGACGGTGATAGTTCCTACTTCTGATGTGGTTGATGGGATAGTGTGATGAAAATTATGTATAGGCTATGAGCATGTTTCTCTGGGTTTGTTAGTTTTGTTCGGGGGTAGTGGTTGTGTATTCGTATTTTGTGTCGGGGTCGAGTGTAGAATGTGTGTTGTTTTGGGTCCTGATTACGTGTTCTATGGGTTTTGGGATGGTATTCTGTAGATTGTGCGTACGTCTCATGTTTCGGCAGCTTCATACGCAAAACATTATATGAAATGGCGTGTTAGAGAATCCGATGGAAGTTAGAGTGGTAAACAATGAAGAGGTATGTTGAAAAAACAAAATTTTTCTTCGGAACCCGGAACCAAAAAGTGTTGATATGAAAAAGAGGTGAATATTTTTCATGTTAAAAGAACTTAAAAAAATTTCGGAAAAGGCAAGGAATGACGGGGATGTCTTAGCTGTAATGTTATTCGGAAGTTATGCAAGAAACGAAAAATTTTCTGATATGGATGTCTGTGTGGTTTTGAAACAAGGAAAATTTGATCGCTTATTTTTATCAAAGAAAAGGTTAGAGTACCTGACGGCCTTCCCAAACATGGATATACAGATATTTCAACAGCTTCCTTTGTACATAAAGATGAGGGTTCTTAAAGAGGGTAAGACGATCTTCTGCAGGAATGAAGATTTATTGTACGATTTGAGTTTTTCCACGATAAGGCAGTTTGAATATTTCAAGCCTAGATATCTTTCTTATTTAGAAGGTGTTTTGTATGCTCGATAAAAATAGAGTTTTATCTAAGCTTGTCGAATTTCGATTTTTCCTAGTTTGTTGTCTATTCCTGTAAATAGAACTTTGCCGTGAGCCCTGAGTAATTCGTTGTAGAGATCCATTAGATTGCTGGCTTTGGTTAACATGTTGACGTTGTAGGCGCAGACGCCGGTGATTGGGATGTCGAAGACTCGGTGTAACGCTCTCTCGTATTCCATCAACTCTTCAATTAAGTTGTGCTCAAAGAAGCATGCCATTTCTCCAGTGATTCTCCATCCCTTAAATCCCTTTGTCATAGCTTCATTGTATATTTTGTTCAACAAGCCCATCGTGGTTTGTATATTAAATTTTCCTTCTATAATGTAATAATCATTGTATCCAAGGATGCGTAGGGCACCTGTTTTCTCGTTCTTCTCTACCTCAATGCCGAATCGTTTCATAGCATCTCTTATTTCGCTTGGGCTCTCCTCTGAGGCTATATACACTGCAGCCTCGCCGTTTTCTAATCCGACTTTAACATAGTTGAACAGAACGTTGTACTTGGCTTCCGAAGACCCGTACAAAAATATTACGTGGTTCGTGGGTCTCAAGTCCTTAAGAAAGTATGTCAACTTTTCAGCAACGGCTTCAGTTTCGATATTTTTTATGTTCACGGAAGTGTGCCATATGCTTTCGAAATTTTTTTGCATAAGTCCGACGAGGTTGCTGTCATCGGTCCATAGATAGGGATTTTTCCCTATGATTGGCTCTATTGAAGTCGCAACTAGTGCTTCCTTGTAGTCCACAGTCATGTAATGAGTTGATGGCTGATCTGTATACTTTAGGTCAAGAGAGGCTTTAGATGATTTGTATTCTTCTATAATCCTCGATATCGAGTCTTCATGCTCTGTTATGTCTAAGATCACGCGAACCTTTACCCCTCTCTTTATGGCTTCCTTAAATGTCTCACCATAACTAGCGAAAACATGCAAGGACTTGTCTTTAGACGTGACGATGTTAATCGTTCTCTTAGCGTTTTTAATCATAGTTAGTCCCCTGTTGATTATCCCTTCCCTCTGTGAGATCAGCGTGAAATGGGCTTCTTCGGATATTGATTTCATTTTATGTGCCTTGAAATGTTTCAAAAACTCGTCTTTTTTAGCCATTAGTGTACTCACTCTTTCGTCGGCGACGTCTTTTTCACGTTTGATCAGAATAGGAAGCGCCTCTTCCACAGGCGCAGCTCTGATTTTGGTTGGTTTGCCTAATATTTTTTCTATCAAGCCCATTTTTTCAAGCTTCGGCAATATTCTATAGATGTCTTCTCGACGGACTTTTGAAATTTTTGAAACTTGGCTGACTGAAGCTATGCCCAGTTGAACTACGGCTATGTAAACCTTTGCCTGATTATGGGTAAGCCCGAAATCAG